>Ga0180434_10000066_pt1 | contig 136535 bp, 97 predicted proteins | sample SS_ome_7_FD_132453 | JGI IMG/M metagenome (GOLD analysis project Ga0180434, IMG submission 132453) | Hypersaline lake sediment archaeal communities from the Salton Sea, California, USA - SS_1_D_2 metaG | ecosystem: Environmental > Aquatic > Non-marine Saline and Alkaline > Hypersaline >... | reverse complement strand
CAAACAACCGAACCAGGGCCCGAAATTGAGGTTCAGAAATTTTTGAACGATGTGCAAACCTGTTAACCCGTGCCATGACTGCAATATACCACTTTTTTGGTATGCTGTTCTAGTCATGAGCCTTTATTAATATTAAGTGGCCGCCATCGTTCGTTCTTTAAAATCTTCAGGGGGCTTGGGCGCAACATCAAACACCGGGTTTTTCAACCACTCGACCGTTTGGCGCACACCGTCCTCTGAACCGATCAGAGTGATGGTATCACCTTGCTGCACCACCGTGTCACCATGGGGAACAATGAGACTGCCTTCCCTGACAATAAACGGGATTAAACAGTCGGGATGGACCCATAACTGATCAATCGTATGGTTAGGTAACAGGCGTTCACCGACGGTGATCTCATCAATGGCTTCTGAATGTAGAAAATGCTGGTGAATGGTGGCACGGCTCCATCGTCGCCAGTCCCCGGTAAAGTCAATACCATCCGCCCGGTTGGCAATTTCCGCCAGCAGACGGAGGTGCTGCCTGGCACTGTCCTTTGGGCTGATGAGTACGAATAAAGCATAGATAGGATCGTTTCCAGGTCCAATTATTAACCCGTCTTCAGATTGAATAATGGCCAGTTCATGGGTTTGAAGTCCCGGTAAATAAGCATGTGGAAGCGCCATATGATTTGCCGATGGAGTATTCCCTTGTTCGTCGGTTTCTTTGAGAGCCTGGTATATTTCGTCTGCCGGCAGATCGACGCGTTCTGCAAACAAATTGGATACCCGCTTCAATAAATCATAGAAGTGTTGCCCTTTTTTATGGCGTATAACAAGTGTCCTGAAGATAATATCGTCAAGGGAATCTTCCGAACGAAGTCCGCGTTCACGGAGTCCCTGGCGCAGGAATGAGTCAACTTCCGTTTCGGTTTGTTGCCCTAATTGAGAGAACACATGGAACAAAGCGCTGCCGCGGGTAATCTTTTCCTTGCCATAGAAAAAGTACCACATCAACCCGATACCGATTAAGCCTCCGGCTGCAATTCGAGGGACCATTCCCAGGTAGGGGATAAGCATCAACGAGACCAGCATCCCTGAGATTTGCACCCAGGGATATCCCGGAGACCGGAATCCCGGATCGTATGAATGGATGTTACTTTCCCGCATAATAATCACCGCGAGGTTCAGCAATCCAAATATGACCAGGAGAAATGCGCTGGCGAGCTTGGCAACCCCTTCCGGCTCCAGAATCAGGATAAAGAAAATCATCACGCCAACCGTCAGTATGATAGCCGGACTCGGTGTGTGGAACCGCCCGAGTTTCCCAAATCGTTTGGGAGCAAGACCGTCCCTACTGAGCGCGAGCGGATACCGGGAGGCCGCAGTGAGTCCCGCATTGGCGGAGGCACTAAATGCCAGAACCGCTATGGTTGAAAGGCCAATCACTCCCCAGGTACCCAGGTATTGACCAGCCGCGTCTGCAACCGGAGTCAGAGTTGTGTCCAGGACAGATGCAGGAACAATTCGCAAAATAACAAACATCCCGAAGAGGTAAAGACCTATAGTGACTGCAAGGGCAGTAAACATCCCCAGCGGGATGTTCTTATCCAAATTTTCGACCTCCTCCGCCATACTGATAATCTTGGTCAAACTGGCGAAACTGACATAGACCAATCCGACAGCCTCCAGAAAAGCCGCAGTACTCCAGGTGGTACTCATCGGTATATTCCCGTGGTCAAGATTAAAAAACCCGGTGGCAAGGAAATAGGCCAGCCCGGCGAGGATAAGTGCCACCATCACTTCCTGTAATCTTCCCACGTGCTTGGTGCCGACGATGCTTAACAATCCAAACCCGATACAGAGTCCAATAGCGACCGGCTTGATGGGCAGCGTTAAAAAGAGCAGCAAATACGCACCCAGACCAATAAGGTCAAAGCTACTTTTAAATACCAGCGAGAGCCAGGTTCCCAGCCCGGCTACTGTCCCGACCGCCGGACCAAGGCTCCGATCAAGCACATAGTAGGCTCCTCCGGCTCTGGGCATTGCAGTAGCAAGTTCCGCCTTGCTTAAAAGGGTGGGGATGATGAATAATCCTGCAACCAGATAAACCCAGCTGGCTGTTGATCCGACTTTACTGTATATGAGTCCGGGAAGAAGGAAGATCCCGGAAGCCAGCATGCCGGCTACGCCAAAGGCAAAAATAGATCGGGCGGTAAAATGCTTTTGCAGCGACGACTGTGCCATAACTTGCCTCCCCCTGTCTTCGATTACCGAATGAAAAGCAATATACTGACGGGCGACTTAATGATCAAAAAGGTACCCGTTATTGTCCATGATAGTCATTATAATGTCAGGATGAGAATCACGCAGTCTCAATGGAATACATTGTGCCGGATTGCGTTAACTCATTGAGAGATATGTTGAATTATACAGGGATGCATTCCCAGGATTTGCCTTGACACTTCTCAAAAAACTCGGCAAAATTCAGAGGATTATAATGTATTCAAACTATGGCTGTATCATGAGCAGAGTACAATCCATAAGACACGGAACACAAGGAATTATGCAATGATTACCAAATTGAAAAATATTACCAGACATCTAATGAGATATACTCTAATAACGACATCCGTTACAGGGGGTTTACTGGTTATGAGTACCACTATCTTTGCGGGAAAAATTGATCAGGAAATCGAAGCGATATTCAGCGACGGCGGGCAGGAAACGTCAGAAGTCATCACAGAAAACGATCTCCGGGATTTACCTGGCCCGGTTCAGAAGTGGTTGAAAGTGGCTGGAGTAATCGGCACGAAAAAGGCCATTTCCGTGCGGCTCAGACAAGAAGGATTTTTCCGCAGATCTCCGGACAGCGACTGGATGCCGTATACCGCAGAACAATACTACACCACAGATGTCCCGGCGTTCATCTGGCGCGCAAAAATTAAGGCATCACCGGTTATGAGGCTGTTGGTCCGGGATAAATACGAGAACGGGCGCGGGAATATGTTAATCAAATTGTGGTCGATGATACCGGTTGGGAATGCTACCGGCCCGGAATTGGATCAGGGGACATTACTGCGCTACCTGAATGAGACAATGTGGTTTCCAAGTGTGGTATTGAACGAATATATCACCTGGGAGGCAGTGAACGACTCTGCCGCAAAAGCCACCATGGAATATGAAGGAGTGAAAGCTTCCGCGGTTTTTTATTTCAATAATAGAGGGATGGTAGAAAATATGACAGCGGACAGGTACATGGAAAAGGACGGCGAATTCGAGATGCATCAATGGTCCACTCCCATCAGTGGATATAAGGAATTTCATGGCATTACCATTCCGGCGGAAGGGGAAGGCGTCTGGGACCTTCCCTCCGGGGATTTTTCTTACATCCGGCTGGAGATCATGGATATAGAGTACAATGTGCCTGAGCAATACTAAACATTGCCTGTTATCCTGTGAATCCTTAAGATTAACACTTGCCAGGGAGGCCTTGTGAGTGCAAATTTACTTTAGCCATTCAGTCTGAATAATCCAGAAAACAACACAGAGGAGGGATACAAATGGTATCGACCTCTGATACTGCACACAAAAGTGTTTCAACAAGACAACTTGGAGTGTTCGTTTCACTGATTCTCCTCCCCCTCATTCTGTTCTTAATATTTCCCAGAGATCTAGTGAGGGATTTTGTCTTTGTGTTCCTCATGGGAGTTGGCTGTTCCGGCCTTTTTACTCTCTATGCGACGGAAATCAGCGTCGGACTGGGAAAATACCGCGCAACAGGTGCGGTTTCCATCCTGCTGTTGGTACTGTTTTTCTACCTGATGCTGACGATGAATACACAGGTTCCACAGGATTTGGGGAATCTTGAAACCTCAGGTGTGAGTGTAAAACAAGCCCGGGTTCTCCCGAATTTTTTCCGGACAAACTCTGCCGTGATCATACAAGACCAACCATCTCAGCCGGCACCCGACAGCACTACCATGGTGGATACAACGCTGAAAAGTGTTCGGATCGTCTACCCTGTTGGCGTGAAGAAATACCAAAACCTGGCATTGCAGATAAAACAAACGCTCACCCAAAATAATCCCGATCTCAGTATAGGAACATACTCTATCGGCAACCTGGTCAAGGCAGTGTTCAACAAGGAATCCGACTTTCGACCTGAAATGCATATATATATCCGCTCGGAAGTGAGTGACACCAGCCACGAGTGGTTCAGGAACCAGTTGGGAGAAATAGAGGGGTATGCTGTCCTGGAAGATCCTTCTGTCCGATCTCTGGGTGAAGAGGATGCGATAATCCGTTTAGGGTACTAACCTTTGTAAGCCTCGGAAGTAACATATCTAACTATAGACTCGATTGTAATTGTGGTATCAAAAAAGGTGAATCCCATTCTCGCACAACAATATTCATAGAAAGAAACGAATAGTGTGTCAATTTAAAAACATTGATAAAAAAGGACCTCACCCCACACCCCTCTCCTACAATTAGGAGAGGAGCTTGAAAACCGTGCTTCATACACGACCGAATCCAGAAATCGCGTCTCCCTCTCCTTGCGAAGGAGAGGGACCGAGGGTGAGGTGGTTGTCGGGTATGCGACGGAGAGTGGTTATCGTTTAAAAACCAAAAATAAAAAACCAGAAATTCGTGTAACGTAGATGTAACAAGTGACCAATGTGTGACCAAAAATCTGTGATATTCGGCGAAAGCACAGTAAATTGTTTTGGTCACGTATAGGTAACGTAAAATGCTATGAAAACCGAGCAGCACTAAAAAACCCCCGTCATCGCAAAGCCTGCAACGACAGGGGTTTCGGTAGTAGCGGGGAGCGGATTTGAACCGCTGACCTTTGGGTTATGAGCCCAACGAGCTACCAGACTGCTCCACCCCGCGGTGTCTGAAATTTCTTCTCTCAAAAAGCGATACTAATATAAGCCGGGAACCCGCACTTGTCAACCGGCATTCTCAGGAAATTGTTTTACTGAAATTATGGAAATTCTCGTATTTGGCCGAAAGGTAATCGAACGTATCAGATTCAAATTGCAGATCATAGACCGGATTGGATCTATAGGGAACCGCGTCCACCAACGCACTATCCCTGGAACCTAGTTCGTACATCTGCCAGCCGTCCGCATTTTCGGTGTACCGATATCCGTTATAGATAAAGGCAAACTGGTCCGATTGGTAGCGTGGGAGTGTCTTCCCATCCTTGTTATACCAGAAACTCTCGAGCACAGGGATTTCACTCCATACGTCCGGTTCCAGCGATGTGAGATCCGCAGAATTCTTCGCGGCTTTCTCTATCATCATGGGAATATATCTAATCGACGTCGGCGTGGAGAGCTCCTGTCCGTCCGGGATGTTCGGCCCGGAGACAAACAGGGGAACGCGGTTGCCGGCTTCCGTTACGTTGCTGAAATGGTAACGCCATCCCTCGTCCCCGAAGTTGTCACCATGGTCGGAGGTGAAAATGTAGAGGCTGTCCGGATAGGACTCATGGATAGACTCGGAAAATTCATCTATTGATTGCGCAAACCATTTCCAGGCTAGCTTCTGCCGATTCCGCAGTAATGAGAGCATATACGGTTTGATATGCTGTTTCCCTGTCCGCAGCCAGGTCTGATTCACCATATGGAACATGCTCTTCAACTCGCGAAACTTTTCCAGGAGGCCGTGCGAGAGGATTTCAAATTTATTGTGGATATGATAGGGGAAATGCGTTTCCATCAGGTTAATGAACAGAAACACGCGTTCGTTCTTCTCCTCGGCTTCGCGCAGGATGTCATGCGCCCGCGCAAACTGTGACTTACAGAACGAATGCACCCAGGATTGCCCCGCCTGAATGTCCTCGGTCATTTTTCCGGTCACAAAATCGCCTTTGAGAAATTTATCCCGTATCCGTCGTTTCCCAAGCAAAACAAGGATATTAGCAATCGGAATCTTGCCGGGATTGAGTAATTGCCAGACCCGTTCGACACGGTCAAAGCCGCGATCCAGGCCAAAGATATGAGTGGTCACGGGATTTGCGGTGAGTTGTATGGTCTTGAATCCCTTTGATTTCATGGATTCTGCCAATGTCGGGACGGATTTATTAACGCCACGGGATCGCGTGGTGGCGCCGTGTTCGTGTGGCAACCGCCCGGTAAAAAGCGATGCCGTTGACGGTAGCGTCCAGCACCCGGCAGAATACGCCTGGTGATAGGTCGTGGAATGGGACTTCAGGTAGGGAACCACCGGATCACCGTTCTGCCAGACACTGTCGTACCGCAAGCTATCCGCAATGACCAATATTATGTGACGTGTTTTATCCATAATTGAATTATCATTATCAAAGAAAAAGGATGTTACTGTTAAACCTCCAGCAATTCAATAGCATAACCGTCAGGATCTTTAACGAATGCCATTTGTTTTGTTCCGGATGGTGAAGTTTTGGGACCCCGGTCTAACTCATATCCCGCTTCGTGAATCCGGGTAACTGCAGCATCCATATCGCCGACGAACAGGGCAATATGGCCGTACCCGTCACCGAGTTCGTACGGCTCCTCCCGTGGCCAGTTGTAGGTGAGTTCCAACTGCGCATCGCTGCCGGGAATATTCAAAAATGCAAGGCTGAATTCGCCGTTTTCGTGGTCGGATTTATGATCGAACTCAAATCCGAGCGCATTTTGGTAAAAATCTAGTGATTTTTCCAGGTCATACACCCGGATCATTGTATGGGCGAATTGCATAGGTGGCTCCTTCTTCAAATTTTTACAAAAAAAAGTCCAAAAATAGTTCCATTTCAATTCCATCGGAATATAGAAAGAACTGCCAATTGACACAATCTGAGAATGGGAAAATCTGAAACGGGGAAGACAATTTTTCTCCGGCTTTAACCCATTTCAGATGGTCTTGAAGCCGCTAGCGTTTTTCAAACAAATATGGACGGATGTTGTCAAAACCTTTATCCATCCCTTCGGCAAACTTTCTATATTTTTCCGGGGAAACGAACCACTCAGTAACCAAGTATTTCAGATATAGTATGCCATTTCGAATTTCAATAAATTCAGGATAATTAGAGTACGGCCAGTTTGCCAAATTTTTTACTAAGCCTGCCTCCAGGGGATTTCGATGTATGTAACGGCAAACCTGGAAGAGGTAGTCCTCGTCATCTATACGCTTCGGTGGATTGGGGTTTTCATACAACCGACCAGTACGCTGATATTTGTTGTTGAATCGCTGAGCATACGATTGAAATGTTGATTGAATGAACCGGGACACCTGCGTCTTCCCGTCCTGTCGCAAGAGCAGGTGGGAATGGTTGGGTATCAGGCAGTATGCAATCATACCAATGTTAATGCGCTGGTTGTTTTTCTTGAGTAAACCGACCAAGTAAAGATAATCGGCTTCTTCATTAAAAATATCTTGCTTATTGTTACCCCGGTTGTAACAATGATAATAGTGTCCACGTTCGGTATGCATATATCCCCCTTAATCTTTCGCTTCAAGTCCGATGTCAATCGGGTTGAAGCGAAAGAACCTTATGAGACTCACCCAGTTAAACCCGGTGGATACCGGTCTTTAACCGGGAAAAATTCTCTGTGATGTTTTTACCTTCCGGCTTATAGACCACCAAAGGTGGGTTTAAGCCGGTCAGTGTTGTTGTCTTCGTTCAAGATTACGGTAAAATGACAATATTGATTATAGCATGAAAGGTCCTACCCAAAAATCCGCATCTGTCCGTCGACTTCCGGACGCTGAAACGACTCGGTTGAGAGTGTGGGACCGGACGTGTTCAGTTGTGCCTTTTCCGTTCCCATTCTGAACAATTCGCGGATCTGTTCCGCGTAGATACCTTCGCCTTTCATCCGTCTTCCGAACTCGGTGTTGTTGAGTTTGCCATCCCGCATGGCACGAATGCGGTTCAGCACCTTCTCCTTCCGGTCCGGGTAATGGGTACCTAACCACTCCGCGAACTGGTCTTTCAGGTTATACGGCAATCGCAGCACAATATATCCGGCGAATCCGGCGCCGGCTTCGGCAGCAGATTGGAGAATCCCGGGAATTTCATGATCGGTCATACCGGGAATTACCGGTGCCACCAACACACCGCAGGGAATACCGGCCTCGGTAAGCTGCTGCATGGCTTCCAGTCGCATGTCAATATGTGACGTCCGCGGTTCCAGAAACCTGCGTAAGTCATTATCCAGTGTTGTTATCGAGAGATGCACCGACACGGCATTATTTTTTGCAAGTTCGGTGAGGATATCAATATCGCGGGTAATTAAATGGTTCTTGGTAATCAAAGCGACAGGATTGGTGCATTCGGAGAGAACGCGTAAACACTCTCGGGTTATCTGTAATTGCCGTTCCACCGGCTGATACGGGTCGGTTACACCGCTCATGGCCAGAACCTGGGGTAAATATGATGCAGAGGCGAGTTCTTTTCGCAGCAGGGCGGGAGCGTTCTCCTTCACCAGAATTTTTGTCTCGAAGTCCAGTCCCGATGAAAATCCCAGGTACTCGTGTGTGGGCCGGGCATAGCAATACGAGCATCCGTGCTCACATCCCCGGTAGGGATTGATACTAGCATCAAACCCAACGTCCGGACTGTTGTTATAGGTAATGACAGAGGTTGTATGATCCTTGAGAAAGGTGGTTTCCGGCCGAAGGTATTCTCCGTCGTCAAAATCGTAGTAAAGCCTTTCAAATCGGTTCTCCGGATTTCCCGAGGTTCCACGGCCCTTGATATAATCTTGTGAGTTCATTGTATGCATCACAACCTTATTTTTCACCGGAGATTACTTCAGGCTTCATTTGCAATAATTCGTAAGAGAAATTAATTTTGCAGTCATGAAACGCCCAACATGTATCAGCCTATTTGTGCAACGCCGGAATTTCGAATGCCATTCTCTCGGAACTGTTGTAATCTATAGACCGTCACATATCGATATGCATTCTCAATTCATATTTGCCATTGAATAGGATAATTGGAAATGTCGACAAATACAATACGACTGTTTCAACCGGATGATGACGCCAGATACTTGATTTTTGCCGAAGGAAAGTTTGGACGCAATACCTCCAAAACCGCAAATGTGTTATTACGGTACCAGCGCGATCGAATCAATGCTATCGTGGATTCCAGGTATCACGGGAAAACTGCATCACAAGTCAATTCCTCACTAGAGTCTGAAACGCCGATAGTCTCCGACATAAAAGAAGGCCTCAGACATAATCCGACACATCTTGTAATCGGGGTGGCACCTGCCGGTGGACAACTACCAGATACCTGGGTAGATCCCATTAAAGAGGCAATTGCAGGCGGACTCCATGTTGTGTCCGGATTGCACTCCTATTTGGGGGATAACCCGGAGTTGGTCGAACTCGCCCGCGAGCATAACGTGGAGCTGTTCGACCTTAGGAAGCCACCGGATCTCACGGAAATTTCTCAGGGAGTCTGGCGTGAACGTGAAGTCCCGGTGGTCCTGTCAATCGCACCGGATTGTGCCATGGGAAAATTCACTGCAACCTGGGAGTTGAAAGGACAGCTGGAACAGCGCGGCTATCATGCCGGGTTTGTTGCCACCGGGCAGACCGGTATCCTGTTGCATGGCGAAGGGATTGTCGTCGACGCGGTCAAGGGTGATTTCATGTCCTGTGCGATTGAAACGCTGATCCAGCGGGAGATTGAAAAAGGGGCAGATGTCGTCCTGGTGGAAGGCCAGGGCGCTATCTATCATGAAGGGTTTTCAGCAGTCACCCTCGGTATTTTACACGGCGCCATGCCGGATGCCTTCCTGTTTGTGCACAGACCCACATCTCATGCCAACGATTACGGTTACCAATTTCAGCCATACCGGCAAATGATCAATGATTATGAACACCTTATCGAATGGTTTAAGCCGGTGCATACGATTGGTGTCCAGTTGAATACCAGTGATTGTACTCCGGAGACGGCACGCTCTCTCTGTGATAAAGTCGCGCATCTGACCGGGTTGCCTGCCACGGATTTTGTGCGTTATCCTGACGATCCCGCCATAGAAAAAATGATTAACACACTCAAACTATAGGATGACTTATGGAACTTTCCGCAAACATTTTTACCCTCATCCCCACGCACCAATTCGGTATCAGCCGCGAGACCCGATCGGAATATCAGTCTATTTTGATTCGCATTAGCGACGGTAATACAACCGGTTACGGGGAGGCTTTTCCGTCAAACCGTTACGAGGATTCTGCCGAGTCAAATTTTAACGTACTGCAAGACGCCGACTTTTCTGAGATGGTGACGTATTTGGATACTTTCCAGCCGCTGCCATTTCAAAGATTCATCTCCGAACAGTGTCGAGAGATCGATTCGCTTATTGCCGGGTTGTCCGGTGCTTATTACGATTATTTTGGGAAGAAATACGACCTCCCAATCCCTGAGATGATTGGTACAGGTGGATTGCCACTCCCTGTCTCTTCCTTTACCATCGGCATTGATAATCTTGATGTTATCCGGCAAAAGGTGGAGGAGGCGAAGCCGTATCCTCTGCTCAAAATAAAGCTCGGCACCGAGAACGATGAGGAGATCATGCAGGTGATTCGTGAACTCACGGATAAGCCGATCCGCGTCGACGCGAACGAGGGATGGGACAAGCAAGTAGCGCTCGAGAAAATAGAGTGGTTGAACACCGAAAATGTCGAATTTATCGAGCAGCCTATACCGGCAGGCAATTACGATGATGTGCGGTGGCTGCAGGAACGGTCTCCGCTTCCGATCATCGCCGATGAGGACTGCCGGCATGTTGAGGATGTGCCACTATTGATGGATTGCTATGACGGCATCAATATCAAGTTGGTGAAGTGTGGTGGTATCACACCGGCTATTCAGATGATCCACACTGCCAGAACCTATCACAAATCCATTATGCTTGGATGTATGGTAGAAAGTTCCGCTGGTATCGCGCCGGCTGCCGTGCTCGGTGGGCTCGTGGATTATCTCGACCTCGATGGAAACCTGCTGCTCTCAAACGATCCTTTTGATGGCCCCCGCGCTGAAAATGGCGAGTTTGGTCCGTTTGAAAGGAACGGATTAGGCGTCTCTCCAAAAACAGACATGCACTGGACTGTGTTGTATACCGAATGAAAGCTGCCGTATTTCATAAGCCGTATCAGGAGCTGGATCTTACCGAATGGGAAACCCCGGTGCCTGGAAAAGGAGAAGTACTCATTCGGGTGGTGGCCTGCGGCGTATGCCATACCGATTTGCACTTCATTGACCATGGAGTCCCGCCCATAGGAGATACGCCCATTATTTTAGGACATGAAATAACCGGCACTGTTGACCAGGTAGGGGGAGAAGTTGATACTGTTAAACCCGGACAACGGGTGATGGTACCGGTGGTAATTCCGTGCGGGGAATGCGCCCTGTGTAAAAAGGGGAGAACAAATTTATGCCGCCAGCGACTTATCCCGGGTAATGCCATAAATGGAGGGTATGCTGAGTATATCAAAGTCCCGGAAACCGGTGTGATTCCGTTACCTGAGTCCTTGCCGCTTGTTGAATCCGCCGTGGTAGCGGATGCGTTCGGTACGAGTTATAATGCCCTGCATAATATCGGGCGGATTCAGGAAGGCGAAACGGTCCTCGTTTTTGGCTGCGGTGGATTGGGTTGTGCCGCGGTCCAGATCGCAAAGCAGGTGGGCGCAAAGGTAATTGCCCTTGATATGAACCCACTCAAATTGGAATGGGCTGAACAAGTTGGTGCGGATGAGACGGTAAATTCTTACGGAATTCGTGATTTGGGAGCACATGTTCGTGAATTAACCGGCGGTGGCGTGGATGTGGCCTATGAAGCTATCGGTGCTCCTCGCACTATCTACCAGGCGTTTACGTGTTTAGGACCAATCGGACGCCTTCTGATTGCGGGATATACCCGGAACGACATCCGGATACCGGAACCGAAGCTCATTACCGAGGAACGCAGTATCCATGGAGTACTGGGGTGTCCAGTCAGTGATTATCAGCGTATATTCGACCTGATAGAAAGCGGAGAGTATTCCATTGAATCTCTCGTGACAAAACAGATGCCACTGGATGAGATTGAGGCGGCATTGACCAGTGTGAGAAGCGGACAAACCCTCCGGACGATTGTTCTACCGTGATTCCGAACTTTTATGTACATTTAATGCTATTCGAAAACAGCAGAAATTCCGGGAACGCAGAATGCTAATTTGTTTGTACAAATAAAGGAGTAAGGATGGCCAAATTTCAAGGGATCGATTATTACCAGCTGGACGATCATTTTACGGATGAAGAACTCATGGTGCGGGACATGGTCCGCAGTTTTGTGGATAATGAAGTTATGCCGGATATTGAAGAGCACCACCGGGACGGGACTTTTCCGGAAGTTCTTATACTAAAAATGGCAGAGCTGGGATTATACGGCGCAAATTTGCCGGAGAAATACGGATGTGCGAATCTGAACAACGTGGCATACGGACTGATTATGCAGGAGTTGGAACGGGGGGACAGTGGCGTTCGCAGTTTTGCCTCCGTTCAGGGAGCGCTTGTCATGTATCCTATACACGCCTTTGGTAATGAGGCACAGCGTGAAAAATGGCTTCCGAAACTCGCCTCGGGCGAAAAGATCGGGTGCTTTGGCCTGACCGAACCGGATTTCGGTTCGAATCCGGGTGGTATGACAACTAAAGCGGTTGAAGATGGTGACTCCTACGTCCTCAACGGCGCCAAAATGTGGATAACCAACGGCACGATTTCTGACGTTGCCATTGTCTGGGCAAAACTGGACGGAGTCGTCAGGGGATTTATCGTTCCAACCGATACCGACGGTTTCTCTGCACCCGAAATGAAAGGTAAATTTTCACTCAGGGCATCGGTGACATCCGAACTTGTCATGGATGACGTGCGCATCCCCAAAGAGAATATTTTACCAAATGTTAAAGGGTTACGCGGTCCGCTGAGTTGTCTGACTCAGGCGCGCTACGGTATAGCCTGGGGAGCAACAGGCTCGGCGATGGCAACCTACGAGACTGCACTGGAATATGCACAAGACCGGATCCAGTTCGATAAACCAATCGCATCATTTCAACTGGTCCAGGATAAACTCGTCACGATGGCGACGGAAATCACAAAGGGACAATTACTGACATACCACCTGGGACGAAATAAGGATGAGGGGAAAATGCGTCATCAAATGGTTAGTATGGCAAAGATGAACAACGTAAAGGTTGCATTAGATACTGCCCGTACTGCCCGGGAAATCCTTGGTGCAAACGGGATACTGGACGAATATCCGGTTATCAGACATATGATGAACCTGGAATCCGTTTATACCTATGAGGGAACACATGACATCCACCGGTTGATCATCGGAGCAGATATTACCGGTATTGAAGCATTTAAATAACGTTGCAATCCGGTGTCCGCTCCAAGCGTTTTATCACATGGTGTACAGGGCAAAGTGAGTAAAAACCATATTTCAATAGCACTTGCAGTTATTCTTCTGGCATTTTCCGTACCACGGGTTGGGAACTGCCAGAGTGATAGTTCAGCAATTAAGACATTATCGGTGGAAACTAAACAGTATAATAGTACTGTTTATCCCGGGGTGACCTATCAGAAAATTCAGCGTCCAACGATTGGACTGGCATTGTCAGGCGGTGGGTTAAAAGGCATCGCACATGTGGGAGTCCTGAAAGCGCTCACAGAGAACAATATCCCCATTGATTACATCACCGGAACCAGTTCGGGAAGCATCATTGGCGGTTTATATGCGTTAGGGTATACCATTGAGGAAATCGACAGTATTGCAAGGGCGATAGACTATGAGACGCTGTTTATTGACCAAACGCAGCGGCGAAATTTATTCATCAGCCAGAAAGAACAAGCCAGTAAATACCTTGTCGATGTCCGGTTTGACAGCCTGAAACCGTATATCCCGATTTCGATTACTCCGGGACAGGGAATTGGCCGGGAATTACGGAATGTGTACATGCATTCTCCGCTGAATACCGTCCGAGACTTTGACAACTATCCGGTGATATTTCGCTCGGTTGCCACTGATCTGGAAACCGGAGACCGGGTGGTGATTCGTCAGGGCGACTGGGTCGAGGCGATTCAGGCCAGTATGGCCATTCCAATGGTGATGTCACCGGTAATCCGCAAGGGCAGAAGACTGATCGATGGCGGGGTGGCGGACAATATCCCGATTAACCTGGCCAAAAACATTGGCGCGGATATGGTTGTCGCTGTGGATGTCCGCGCCAAGCTGTATGAGCCCAAAGAACTCAAAAACCTACTGACCGTTGCTGACCAGGTTATCAATATACTGATGAACACCAGCAGGGAAGAGGCCCTTGATAATGCCGCCGTTGTGGTCTCGCCGGATTTCGATGAGGAGTTAACGGAATTCGAAAATCAGGCGGCTGAATACATCGTGCGGGGATACCGCGCCGGACTTCAAAAGGCAAAGGAGATAAAGAAAACCTATGCAGACATGGTAATCTCCGATTCAACCGCTTACCATGTTGATACGGTAAAAATCTCTGGTAATGCAACCTTATCGGATGCGCACCTTCGGGAGATAATACGTTATTCGCGACTTAAAGACCGGAAGGTAATTCACGGCAGCCGGATTGACAGCTCGTTGCAGTATCTTATCAGGTCCGGCTATTTCGCAGATGCTGTCGCAGAAATAAAACAACAACGCGACACCACTTCTCTGGAATTCCGGGTGCAGGAGCGCCCCGTAGTTAACAGGACGACTATCAGCGGCGTAACCCTGGTTGCCGATTCGATATTTGCCCGGCATTTCGCCACAATGGAGGGGTATCCGTATAATCCACGAATGCTGGAAACGCTAATTACCCGATTGATCAGGAAATATCGCAAAAGGGGATATCCGCTTGCTCAGGTGGATACCGTGGTATGGAAGCCAACCTCCGGAATAGTAACTGTCCATATCGCTGAAGGAAAAGTGGCGCAAATCAGCGTGAGCGGTAATACAGTTTCCCGGGATTTCGTCATTACCAGGGAGGTGAATATCGATCCGGGCGATTTTGTCAATGTAAAGGATGTGACACGATCCATTACTAATATTTACAGCACCGGATTATACGATTACGCCACTGTGAATTTTGTGTCGACAAGCGACACATCTGGCTGGAACCTCGTATTCAACGTAGTGGAAAAAAAATATTTGAGTATCCGGTTTGGCTATAAAGTGAACAATCAGCGGGGAAACGCGGGGTTGCTGACCCTGGCACACCAGAATTTCCGCGGGAGGGGAGTAAAGGTATCTACAGAAATCAAGATGGGGACTGAGGAAGCCTATATCCACGGGCATTATTCTTCAAACCGGTTTTTTCAAACCTATATCACCTATGATTTTGCCCTCGGCTATGAACGGGATTGGTATAGAATATATACACCCGAAAATCAGTTTGAGACGAGAAATTTCACGCTGGAACGAAATTTTGTCTCCTATTCACTGGGTCATCAGATCGCAAGGCTTGGATTAGTAAATTTTACCGGGAAAGCCCAAAGGGTAATTCTTGACGGGCCTGAAAGCCAAGAAAAGTACAATACAGATCGGATGTTAGTTAGCCTTTCAGCTCAGTCGGTTATAGATACCAAAGATAGAACGGTGTTTGCACGAACCGGCAACTATCAGAAAATAGCATATGAAGCCGCTTCCAAAGATTTGGCTGGCGATGTGGGATATACGCGATTCCAACTGTTGACAGAATGGTATTTTACCTTCCTGAACCGAAACACCATTCACCCCAGGATTCACATCGGGATTATGGACCAGTCCGTGCAATTCTCCGAATGGTTTCAACTCGGCGGCATCAATTCATTCTTTGGACTTCAGGAAAGCCATATTTGGTCTCCCAAAATTTATCAGGGTAGTTTGGAATATCGATACCGGTTACCAGTCAGTTCATTGTTTGATATAAACTTTTACCTCCGATACGACATCGCCGCATATTCCGAGGAAGTCATCCATAAAATTAGTAACAGCGATTTCATAAACGGGCATGGTATTGGAATGGGGGTTACCACTCCTGCCGGACCCTTACACCTCGGATATGGTAAATCTTCAACCGGGGATAATGCCTTCTATTTCTATTTTGGGTGGGAATTTTAATAATCCCTGTATATAGTGTAATTCATTTATGACGCTACATTTACAATAAAAATGAACGAACACCATACAATAAGTGTGTTACATAGTGACTAATATATTGGTCAACTTTTTTCATTAAATTCTTAACACAATATATAGCGTATAATGTATATGAGGGCATATCAATTTACGGGCCCGGCAGCGCCTGGTGCCTTGTGGATTTCCGCTAACTAGGTAATGACTTCATTCAGAAGTCGTATCTGAAAAACGTTTTTTCAAGGCACGGCGTTTCACTTTGCCAATTGGGGTTCTGGGAATAGCTTCTACTTGTACAAATTCTTTTGGGAACTTGAACGGAGCCAAATCCGGGAAATCTTCAGCTGAAAAATTCAAAGACGTTGCATGGCTCCTATCATCCGGCACAACAGCTGCCACTACTTTTTGTCCCCATATTTTGTCCTCGATACCAAAGACACATACATCTCTGATACCCGGATGTTTTAGGAGCGCAGCCTCAACTTCTTCCGGGTAGATATTTTCTCCGCCACTGACGATGAGATCCTGTCGTCGTGACACAGTATGGAGAAAACCATCATTGTCCAGGAAACCATAATCTCCGGTATGTAACCATCCGTCCTGAAGTGTCTGCCGGTTAGCTTCTTTATCGTCGAGATATCCCCGCATCACAGTGGGACCTTTTACAAGAATTTCACCAATATCACCCGTAGAGCTTTCCATACCATCTTCGGAGAGAATTTTAACCGTTGTGAACGGCAACGGTTTGCCTGCCGAACCAGGTTTATCCGGAATGGATTCCGGGGGCATGGTCGTCACCTGTGAACAGGCCTCAGTTAGACCATATGACGGGAGGACAGGTAATCCCTGAGTCCAGGCATGCTCAATGAGGCGTTTTTCCATTGGGCCGCCCCCCAGTAAAATTGCCCTGACCGACTCCACACTATTCAGGTTCTCATCATGAAGTTGGTTCAGCATTGCCGGCACGAGAGATCCGAGGGTTACCTTATCTCTTTCCAGCGCCGTTTTTATCCTGTGGACCTCGAAACCGGGATGAAGAAAAACAGCAGTGCCGTAGATGACTGACCTGACTAAAATCGAAAATCCACCAATATGATCGACGGGAAGACAGGCTAGCCATTTATCATCCGCATGAATCCCCATGTTCAAGCCGGAGCCAATCGCACTGGCAATAAAATTACCGTATGATAATTGTACTGCCTTCGGCAAACCGGTTGTTCCGGAGGTCATAAAAATTGCACAGGTTCGGTTCGGCAATATCTGTGGTGTCGAGACGCTGTGGGGTTGCCCGGGATAAAGTTTAATATCGTCAAGGGAGCGTACCGGTATGTCCGGACTGACCTGTGCTGTCTTTTCCCACAGGTGATTTTGACAGAACACAGTATCCGGAGATATCCGATCAATCTGGCTCTGTATTTCACCGGCTGTCAGACGATGGTTTATGTGAGCAATCGTGCCGCCGGCGAGCATAATACCATGCGATGCAATTGCCTGTTCGGGGCTGTTTTTGCTGATTACGGCGATGCGGGATTGGCTGGAAATGCGGTTTGATTGAGCGAAGCGGAAGGCTGCCTGAAATAATTGAGCATAAGTCCATGACTGCTGTTGGTACTGTAAAGCAATTCTGTCCGGAAATTTCTTTGCGGTATGTGCAAGCCAGGGGGGGAATGTGTCAGTCATTTGGGAATACCTGTGTGCGAACAGATGCCGGCAATCCAATTCCGGGAGCATCGGAAAGATGGAGGCGACCGTTGTCAATCGTATGGATCGGTTCAGACCAGCTGTACTCGAGGAGCGTGCCAGTAGCCAGCCCGTGCGTCATTTCGGGGAGGAATGCCGACGCAATGTGTGCGGTCACGCTGATTCCAACTATGGTATCGAGTCCGGAGGTGAGAACAACTTTAATTCCGGAATTTTTCGCCAACTCAATTGCCCGGATTGTCGGAGTAACGCCAAGAAATGCCGGTTTCAGTATCAGGTAATCTGCCGCCCGGGTATCAAAAATCCGCTGAATGGACTCGATGGTATCCGCTGCTTCATCTGCCGCAATCGGCACGAGTTTCTGATCTGTCAGCATCTTCAGTGAATCAATGTCTGCTGATGGGATGGGTTGTTCCAGGTATTCGACGGGAAAGTTGGAGAGGGCCGTAATGTTCGAAACCGCCTCATTGTAAGTCCATTGCTGATTGGCATCCAGACGCAGGTGACAATTTTCCGGCATCAGATCAACCAGTGACTGGATGATCTCAACGTCCTCACGAAAATTGGACCGCCCAATTTTAAGTTTGAATGTCGTATAACCCTCCCGGATATATTTTCGAATCGTTTCCAGAGACTGGGTTTTATCCATTAGTCCCACTGCAGCATTCACCGAAAGGGTCGAAGATGGATACTCTGAGAAAACTCTGTTGAGCGGTACGTTTTTCTCCAGGGCAAAGATGTCGAACAGGGTAGACTCAAGGGCGAATCGCACGGTTGGTGAGCTCTCCTCCAGGAAATCGTGGCGTATCCCGGAAGCCCCGCTGATTTGGGCTGTCGGGTGTTTCTTCGATATCAGCTCCTGCAGTGCAGACAATTCCATCCGGACGTCGTCGAAGGATTCCCAGGTGAAGCCCGGCAGAGGGGCGGCTTCACCGAGTCCGGAGATTCCTTCTGCCGAGCGCAGTTGCACGTAGAATCCACGGCGGTGTCTCAGGTTACGATTTGCACTTGAAAAGGGAATCCGGAAGGGAAAATGATACGGTTTGACTCGCATCTGCTCGATGATCACAGGATAATCCCCAGTGAGAAGAGCAGGCCATAGATGAGGCAAAGCCGCGCCGTCTTCTCCAATAGCACGTTCAGCGGTTTACCCGAAAGACCACTGTAGAGCATACTCGCGTTTGAGAGTGCCACGGGCAGGGAAAACAGCGGCAGCAGCACCCACAGGGTGAAATCGTAGAAAACCAGAAGGATAAACGGAGTCAGGTAACTGATAGTTAGAAAGAAAAGGTATTCCAGTCTGCTGCCAGCTTTGCCGATTATAACGGCAAAGGTGTGTTTCCCGGCTTCCCGATCTGATTCAATATCCCGGTAATTGTTTACTACCAATATATTGGTGATCAGACTGCCGGCGGGAATGGATGCCAGGACAGATAGTGAGGAAACAGACTGGGCCTGGACGAAATATGTCCCGATAGTTGCCACGCCTCCGAAAAATATCAGGACAAACAGATCGCCAAGTCCATTGTAGGCCAGGGGGTAAGGACCGCCAGTATACGCAATGCCGGCTGCAATCGAGAGCAACCCGATTACCAGCGCCGGCCATCCTGCAAGCCAGATGAGGTACAGCCCGAGCGGAAATGTTAATCCGAAGGTAAATACCGTGCCGGCAAGCATTTCCCGTTCAGACAACCATCGGGACGCCACTGCGCGTGCAGGACCGAGACGCTCAGAAGTATCCGTTCCGGCGGTAAAATCCAGAAGATCATTGGAAAAGTTCGTACCGATTTGAATGAGCAGCGCACAGAGCAGAGCGGCAACCGCTGCTCCGAAATGAAAAACCTCGCTATGAATTGCAACTGCACTGCCGATAATTACTGGCATCACTGCCGCCGGGAGGGTTTTGGGTCTCGTGGCGAGCAGCCACGCCTGAATTTTGGTCGGATGAGTATCCACAAATGAAAATAATTTAAATTGTTATAGTTATCTTATCTCTTCCGTTCTTGGTTCTTTGGCCCTTGGGTCTTTGGCTCTTGGGTCATGCGTCCACAGTCCTCAGTCTATTGAGTCCTGCAGACAAGTTGCTCATGCCTGGGTGTAAATGAGTTAGGTATATCTTTCTTTGGTAGTGCTTGACGATTTCTTAGCGCGCTATGCGGCATCGCTGTAAAATTTTTTAAGTTTTTCCTGTTATCTGTTTAATCCGTGGGTATCCGTTGTTTCTGTGTTTATCAGTGTGCTAATTGTGTTATTATTGTTTTACGGAAGTCGCGGTTTATCCCGGAAATTCGGTTTGCGTTTTTCCAGATACGCGTTTTTCCCCTCCTGGCCTTCTTCCGTCATATAAAAGAGGAGAGTGGCATTCCCCGCCAGTTCCTGGATACCGGCTTGTCCGTCCAATTCCGCATTAAACGCTGATTTCAGTGTCCGGATAGCCAGCGGACTTTTCTCAAGGATTTCCCGGCCCCACTGTACCCCTTCTTCTTCGAGTTTCTCCACCGGAACTACGGCATTCACCAATCCCATATCCAGCGCCTCCTGGGCATCGTACTGGCGACAGAGATACCAGATCTCCCTGGCTTTTTTTTGCCCCACATGCCGCGCAAGATAACTGGCGCCGAATCCGCCGTCAAAGCTGCCGACAATCGGGCCGGTTTGGCCGAAAATAGCATTATCTGCCGCAATAGTGAGGTCACAGACCACATGTAAAACGTGTCCGCCGCCGATAGCGTAACCGGCGACCAGCGCGATCACCGGAATGGGCATGGTTCGGATGAGCCGCTGTAAATCGAGGACATTCAGGCGTGGAACCCCGTCGTCACCGACGTATCCGGCTTCTCCGCGGACCTTTTGATCACCGCCGGAGCAGAAAGCGTACTTGCCGTCCTCGGCGGGCCCGGCACCCGTGAGAAGTACCACGCCAATGTTCTGATCTTCCCGCGCATCGGAAAATGCGTTATACATCTCCTGAACTGTCACCGGAGTAAAGGCGTTCCTCACCTCCGGACGGTTAATCGTAACCTTGGCAATCCCTTCTGCCTTTTCATAGATAATGTCCTGATATTCATTCACCTTTTCCCAGTTTATTGACATAAATAAGCCCCCATCTTTTGCTGCTTTTATTCGGTTAATGCCTGCAAGAACTGCTGAGTAATTTCGATAAATTTTTCCGGACGTTCAAAGTGTATATTGTGTCCCGCTTTTCTGACAACAGTATGGGTTGATTTTGGCAGGTGTTGGTGCATCATCGCATGCGTATCGACATGTGTTTCATCCTGTTCGCCCGTTAACAGCAATGCTGGTATCTCCAAATACGGTAAATCCTCCCAGCGATGCGGCATCGCGCCACGCCCCATACCGAGGAGACTATTCGCCAATCCGGTTCTTGATTGTGCCAGACGTATCGATCGGGCTCGTTCAAGTTTTTCTGCGGAGAGTGAACGCTGAGACTCAAACACCGGATGTGCCATCCACCTGTCTACAAATTTTTCGATGGGATTGCGCTTGATGAACTGAGCCACCTGCTTGTCTCTTACCAATCGCTGGTGCCGGTTTTCCTCATCCCTGAACCCCGGTGTTGTGCTCTCCAGAACCATCGAGTTTACGATATCGGGATTTTGGCTTGCCAGTGTAAGCAACACACGTCCACCCATAGAGTAACCGACCCAGTGTGCGCTGGAAATATTCAGTTGATTCATGATTTGCAGTACCTGTTCAACGCAATTGTGCATGGAATACGGTTCAAGGGATTCAGGCGAACTGCTTTTTCCGTGTCCGATTAAATCGACGGCGATTGGATTGAAACGGTCCTCGTAAAACCTGAAGAGAGGCACCCAGTCTTCCGCAGAAAGGGTGAACCCGTGAAGGAATACCAGAAAGGGCAGACCACGTGAATGAGTTAAATCACCTTCAACGTGTAATCGGATATCTCCGGCTTGTAAAAGTGCCATGAGTCAACCGGAGGTGAGGAAATCACTGAGCGATGATCGCACGGCTCCGTGAAGAGCCTGCCGAGACTTCATTGACCCCGTCCGGTGAGTACGAACCTCAATAATATTGAGATTGCCTGCAACAATTGCATCGGAAACTGCGCCGGAAAATGCTTCCTTTGATTCGACCACGGTGAATCGTCCATTATACCCTTCAACAATTGGGCGAAAATCGATCTCATGGGGAGTCAGGAAATATTCCTCAAAGGAACCATCTGCCAGTCCACGCAGCGGTAGTTTTTCAAAGATGGCTCCACCGTTATTATTAATAAGGATTATTGTCAGTGGAATATTATAACGTTTCCATGCGAGCAGCCCATTCAAATCGTGGTAAAATGCCAAATCCCCGGTGACGAGTACGGTAGGCTGTCCGCTCCCCGCGGCGATTCCGAAAGCCGTGGAAGTAATCCCGTCGATCCCACTGGCTCCACGGTTAAAGAAGATCTGATATTCGTTGGATGTCACCGGACCGTATAAATCAGCATCCCTGACCGGCATACTGTTCGATACCATAAGATTCGTTTGCTCCGGGAGCAGCGGGAGTAATTCAGGAAAAATTTGGAGTTCCGAGAGCCCCTTTGATTGGGAAAAGTGGTCTTTCAAAACTGCTCTGGTAATTTCGTTCGCCCGGATATAAAGGTCAGCAAATGCCGTATGGGGCTTCCCGAAATGCGGAAGTGACGCGAGTGTTTTCCTACAGATCTCCTGGATGGTCCCCTGAACATGAAAATCCAGGGTATGGGTGGCATCAGTTACGGGGGGCGGGCCCAGCAAAAATTGGGGGACTCCGTCATTATCCCTGAGAAATTCATGTGCGGCATTAGAGGTTGGCATACTGCCGAACCTGAGAATAATATCAGGACTGGCAGTTCTGGTGAATTCGTTTGCGGAGAGAAAAAGCGGGGCATATTCACATAGATAGGTATTCCCGGTGGATCGACAGCGCAGTTGTGATAATCCATCAGCCAGTACAGGGAATTTCAATGCCTCAGCCAGTTCAAGTATCGAAGGCTTCTGTGCCGGGTCGTATTCCATTGGACCGGCAATGATAAGCCCGTTCATAGCGGAATTCACCTGAGTAAGAAGATGCCGGAAATCCCCGGAATCACTAAAATCAAAAGGGATATTTGATATGGATACAACATCAGTTTTCCCGGATTGGTACGATGACCGAAATGCCACCATTTTGGATTGGGATTCCGGCTCTAGCGGTTTTCTGAATGGGAAATTCAGATGCACGGGGCCGGGTGGATCTTGTCGCAAGATCTTAAAGGCTTTGATCCCTAACTCCCGGACCACAGAAACAGGTTCTGCCGGCAACCCCGCATCGGCAAACCACCTGGAGGCGGACCCATACAATTCCTGCTGGTTAATGGTCTGATTTGCTCCGGTTCCCTGGAGTTCCTGCGGACGGTCCGCCGTACAGATGATGAGTGGAACATGGCTGTAGGATGCCTCGATGATGGCAGGGTAGTAGTTGGCACCGGCTGTTCCGGAGGTGCAAATCAGGACCGTTGGTATCCGCGAAACCTTTGACAGTCCCAGCGCAAAATAGGCTGAGGATCGCTCGTCGACGTGAGAAAAACAGGTGATGCCGGGATGGTGGGTAAAAGCAAGGGTCAGAGGCGTACTGCGGGAACCGGGGGATATGCAGGCATGACGCACGCCCAGAGAAGCCAGCGTATCAGCGAATACATATGCCCATCGATAATTGAGTAGTCCCGGATCATTCATGAATGGCTGCGGATTGAAAGGCATTGAGCAAGGGCATCAATTTCAGCTGTAACTCCTCGTATTCTGCCTCGGGATTTGAGCCTTCTACGATACCTGCCCCTGCATACAGATGCAGTGAATCCTCTGTGAGCAGGCCCGATCTGAGGCCAACGGCGAGATCGTAATCTCCGTTCAGCGAAAGCCATCCCAACGGGGAAGCGTAATACCCGCGTTCGAGCCGTTCAATTGACCTGATGAATTGCAACGCATCTTTGGAGGGGATGCCGCCGACCGCCGGTGTCGGATGCAATGCATCGATAATATCAAACGGGGAAATTCCCGGCTTAATATCACCAGTGATTTTAGTATACAGGTGTTGCACATTGCGCAATTTCTTCAGCGACGGTGATCCCGGATAGTGGATATTGTCGGCAAGCTCGTTCAGTTTTCGTTTCAGGTACTGCCCCACGTATTTATGTTCGGATAAATTTTTCGAGCTGTGCAGGAGTTCTTCCCCAAGCCGTGCATCGAGGGCGGGGGTATCACCCCTGCCGATCGAACCGGCCAACGCATCACACATCAGCAGATTGCCATGGACGCGAGCCAGCCACTCAGGGGTAGCGCCGAAAAAGGCTTTCCCGGTAGGCTCCCGGAAGAGAAATGTGACACATTCGGGATACTCTCGCCGGAGCGTATCTATGGTCTCGAACAACGTGCCGGGCTGCTGAACGGCGATGCGGGATCGCTTCGCCAGCACGACTTTGTCTATTTCATGATGCCGGATGGAGTCGATACCATGGGAGACCGACTCAATCCATTGTGACTTCTCACCGTTCAAATAAGGCGCAAGACGGATAAGATCGCCTGGCATAGAATAGGATGATCGGGCGATCTTATCCTGAACGAGTTTTTTCAGCTGTTTCACTTCAGTAAAGACTGATTCTACCGTGGATGATGCGCGAACAGGAACAGTCAGGCTTGCAGTCACTGCTGACTCCTGTTTCACTATCATAATCCGGGGAATATAGAGGAGAGATGGTGAAAAACCGTTCCACTCGGAGTCGGTAATGGTATCGAAGAATGAACACAGATATACCAGGGCGGGGAGCCGGTTATCCGCGGGTTCCCCTTCCCGGTAAACGGTAATCCGCCCTTTCAGCACATTATAATATTCTTCTGCGGATGTAAATCGATCAGGTCCGGACCCCTCATGCTCATACACGCTGCCGATGGCCAAAAGTATGGTGCTTTCATCCGGAATTTCCCAGTATAGTGACTTACCCTGTGATGGCTCCAACCTCGCATATAACGACAGCAAGTCGTCGATGTCGATCGGGAAACGGTACTGGAAATACCTGGGGAATGACTTCCCGGTAACTTCGTCAATAATTTTCCGGATATGACTTTTGGCAGAAGCTGGAGGCAATGGATTCAAGAGAGCTGCTATTTTGAAATTCTTCTCATGGCTTGAACGAAGAAATATACCAAAAATCCAAGCCAATATGCAACCACAGGACGACGAAAAATCCACAGAAATCCATTTAATCTCCGGATGGTAAAATCTGGACGAATCTTATCTAAGTGTGCCGATTATAAAGTCGAATTTATCCACCGGCCTGATCACTGATCAGTCCCGGTTCTTCTGTATCGAAGAAAAACCGATTGGACTTTTTACGGGCTTGTTCGAGTGCATAGTAAAGGACAGGAACAACAACCAGCGTTAAAAAAGTGGCAAATAATAAGCCCACAATCACAGCGATTGCCATAGGACTCCACCAGGCAGCCTGTTCTCCGCCCATGTACACATACTCGCCCAGGTGGCTGAAAAATTCTGCAGGTTCGCCTATGAGGACCAGAAAGTCCAGATTAACGCCAAGTGCGAGGGGAATTAATCCCAGGGAAGTCGTGACAGCGGTCAGTATCACAGGACGGAAACGTACTTTGCCCCCTTCCACCAGCGCTTCGAAGAGTGACATGTTATCCCTGGTACGAAGGATATTGATATAGTCGATCATGACGATAGCATTATTCACAACAACTCCAGCAAGTGAGATGACACCAACTCCGGTCATTATGATCCCGAACGGCATGCGAAACACTACCAGTCCGTAAAGCACACCGGATATCGACATGAAAACCGAGGTGAGGACGATCACCGGTTTGGAGAGGGAGTTAAATTCGGAGATCAGGATAAAGAAAATTAAAAAAACTGCTATCATGAATGCATTAGAGAGAAAGTCCTGTGCCTTTTGCTGTTCTTCCTGTTCGCCGGTCCACCGTGCGGAATATCCCTGCGGCAGTTCGGACAGGTAGCTATCCAGCGTGTTCTGTACCTCTTTTAATACCGCAAATGATTGATAGCCACCCCGGACGTCGGCACTCACCGTGATCACGCGTTCGGACTGGATGTGATTAATACCACCATATCCTTCAACCGCTTTCCATTCTGCCACAGAGGAGAGAGGGATTTGCCTGCCTTCCTCACCCATGATAGTCAAGTCTTGGAGGGCAGTCAGATTGTTCCGGAACTCCTCGGACAGTCGGACGGTTATTTCGTACTCGTCTTTCCCGGCCCGGTATTGCGAAGCCTCGACACCATTTACCGCCTGACGAATAGTGTTGCCGACAGCCCTGGTCGATAAGCCGTACAACGCGGCTTTTTCCCTGTCCACCTGGATTCGGACCTCCGGGCGGGCTTCAGGAAGATCCGATTCTAAACCTTCCAGTTTTTCGTAAACCGGGTTGTTCTCGAGGATTCGAATTGCTTTGTCGGAAAGCCGGCGCAGAGCATCCATATCCCGTCCGGAGAGTTCCAGGTTGATCGGTTTACCGGTTGGGGGCCCCATTTGAGGTTCCTCGACAGTTATTGCAGCCCCGGCAACCCCCTCGGAAAAATTACTGCGCATATATTCGATCGCCTCAATGGTGCTGCCTTTCCGTTGGTTGTAATCGACAAAATTCACGACCACCGTCCCGCGATGCGAGGAGGTTCTTCCACCTTCCAACCCGGTTGATATTGCCGACCCGGACGTGGTAAGTACGTTCTCAACATCGGAATACTGAGGGATTCCAGGCACTTCCGTTGAAAGTGCGTCCACAATGGTTTTGGTAAACTCGACGTTCGTCCCCACAGGCGCCTCAACCTGGACATAGGCATCTCTGGGCGGAATATCCTCCGGGAAAAACTCAACGCCGGCGTTAAAAACCCCGAACACGATGAAACTCAGGAGTAGTACACCACCTGAAATTGACATTATTGTACCGGGATTTCGCAGTGCCCAGCGGAGGCGTGACTCGTAGCGGTTAAGAGCCCAGTTAATACCCGATTCCTGCCACCAGGCGCTTACCGGTTTTAAGATAAATTTATGCGACAGCCACAACAGCATACCCGTAGCGAGTAACATGATCCAGGTGAGAAAATTGGTGAATAAAGCAATAGCCAGGATTCCTGCAGCGACGACTCCCAGTGCAAATCGTCCCCTGCGGGTCATCCGCGGACGAGCGGTATTTTCGCCGGTATCCAGTCGCATAAAAAGGGCACAGAGTACCGGGTTAATGACGAGGGCAACGAACAGGGAACTGCCCAGAGTAATGATAAGAGTCAGGGGCAGATATCCCATGAATTCGCCGACAATACCGGGCCAAAAGAGCAGAGGGAAAAACGCGGCAAGAGTGGTCGTGGTCCCGGAGATAATAGGTCCCGCAACTTCACCGGTTCCTTTCTTTGCGGATTCAAACCGGCTATAGCCTTCCTCCATGTAGCGGTAAATGTTCTCCACCACTACGATGGAATTATCCACCAGCATTCCGAGTGCCAGAATCAGTGAAAAGAGCACCACGAAGTTCATAGTGATACCAATAGCACTCATAATGATAAAAGAAAGGAACATTGACAGGGGAATGGCAACCCCGACAAACGTCGCATTGCGCACGCCAAGGAAAAAGAGCAGGACCCCTATGACAAGAAACAGGCCGGAGATTATATTGTTCTCCAGATTTGTCACCATCGAATCAATTTCTTTGCTTTGGTCCGAGGTGATTGCGAATTTGGTGGTGGGAGGCAGGTTCGGGAGTTCAGAGTTCAGTATTTCTTCAACGGCGTTCGCGGTTTCAATGATATTTTCACCGGTTCGTTTTTTAACGGATAGTGAAATAACAGGCTCGTCATTCAATTCCGCGTATGTTTCCCGATCTTTCGGCTCAAATTTCACGTTCGCGACATCGCGTATATAGATGGGATTGTCATCCGGGACGGTAATCACAAGGTCTTCGATGAGTTCCGGATTGTCGTATTCTCCCGGCACCCGGAGCAGAAATTTTTTCGTACCAACCTCGATGTCGCCTCCTGGCACCGTGATATTCTCCGACTGAATCGCGGCGATGATATCACCGAAGGCGACCCCGTAATATTTCATCTTGGGAAGGTTGACATTGACTTGCACTTCACGCTCAATTCCACCGGAGAGGTCGACCTCTAATACTGCTGGTATAGCCTCGATCTGATCCTGAAGATCCTCGGCGATCTCCTTCAGGGTAAACAGCCCGTATTGGCCTGAAATGTTCACCTGCATAATCGGAAATTCAGACGTGTTGATCTCCTGGATTATGGGATCTTCGGTATCTTCCGGCAACTCCGGTTTTGCCAAATCCACCTTTTCCCGCACTTTCTGAAGCGCTTCATCCATGTCCGTATCCGTGGTGAACTCCAGGGTCACATTGGAGTAGCCTTCAGCAGAGGTCGATCGCATCTCCCTGACGCTGGAAATTGCGCTGAGTTCATCCTCAAGTTTGCGGGTAATCAGGCTTTCCACATCTTCGGGAGAGACGCCCGGATAGGTCGTTATAACAAGAATGGTAGGAATTGTGATATCCGGCTGGGCTTCCTTGGGGATATGTATGTAAGACTGGATCCCAAAGATCACCATTAGTGCCAGAAGGACCAGAACAGCGATCCGGTTCCGGATGGCAAACGTGCTGAGCCAAAACTCTTTTCGGTCCTCCACGGAGGTGTCAGATGGGCGGGTCGGCGTCATATTTAATCCTGCAGTATTTTACTAGTGTGTTGAGAGGAAAGCTCTCGGTTGTTCCCTACGATCTTGATACGCATTTGGTCATCCAGAAACGCTGAACCGACCGTAATGAACTGATCACCAGCCTGTATACCCCCTTCAACAACCACCTCGCTTCCGAATGAGGGGCCGAGTTTTACGATTTGTTCATTGGCGATGAGATTCCCGGCACTGTCGGTTTTAACGATATACACGACATTGTCACCATGCTCCTGGTAAATAAATTCTTCTCCAATGACAATACTCTCGGGCCGGTTTAGCGACCGGATGCGCAGGTTGGCAATCATCCCGACTTTGTACTCTCTTTCGTGATTTGGCATCACCAATTCAACAGGAAAAGTCCGGTTCCGGGGATCGATACTGCTGCCGATAAAAGTGATCTCGGTGGCGATTGTGTCCCGTGGCCATGGATCGAACCATGCCGAGGACTTGTCTCCGGTAGATATCAAACCGGAGTATCTGGCAGGAACACCGGCAGTGATTTTTACTTGATCCGCCGTAATCAACCGAACAAGCGGTGTCCCGGGGGAGGCCATTTCCCCGGCTTCTGTCAGGATATCTTCTATAATAGCATCAAACGGTGCGCGTATTTCGGTATTCTCCAGCTGGACTTCTACCGCTTTGTTCGCTGCCCGGGATTGCTCATAGGCATATTTGGCATTGAGAACATCTATTTCCGAACCGACACTGTCGTCCTCCCAAAGAGTTTTTTGCCGCTTATAGCGTTCCCATGCCTGTTTTGTTGCGGCTTCCAGGCGTGCGTGCTCCTGCTGGAGTCTGGATTCATCGATTTTGGCGATAAGTGTCCCTCGCTTTACTGTATCACCGCGCTCCTTAAAATATCGCTCGATCCGGCCGGTGTTTTCTGCGGAGAGCCGTACGTCATTGGCCGCTTCCACTTTTCCGACCAGTCGAAGATAGCTTGAAAAATTCCTCGGTTGCAGGGTTTGTACTTCGACGTTCACCATTTTTACCGGGGTGGTCGCTCCGGGGGCAGGGCCATTTTTGCACCCTGTCAGGAACAGGGCGATGAGTGCAGTAATAACAAGCGGATATTTGAGATTAGTCATCGTATCGATTCCAATAGAGTTAATTGTTTATATGCACGGGATTATCTACAAAGGGGACCATGCCGGCAGCCTGGTCATATCGGGCTTTGGATGCGAGGTAGCTATACACCATTTCTGCATAATTCAGTTCCGCTTCCCGCAATTGCAACTCTGCATTGGTCACGTCCAACTGGCTGCCCACGCCCTGATCGAGTCGTGCCGTGGCAATTTCGTACCCGCGCTGAGCCTGCCGGATCGCCTTTTTGCGTGCTTCCTCAGTTTCCATTGCCTGCTGAATAGATTCCCTCGCGGATTCGATTTCGTTTTGAGCGGTGCGCCTGGTGTTTTCTGCCATCAGACGAAGATCTTTCTTCTGGATTTGTGCTCGCTGGACTGCAGTATTCCGCTGCATTCCCTGAAACACGGGAAGGCTGAATTGCAGCATCACTGCCTGGGACCTGGCGCGTTCGCTTTCGGTAGCAAAAAAGTCAGGATTCCCGGCCTCTGCCGCGTTCCATTGCAGGGAATACGAGGCGGAAACTGTTGGCAGAAACCGACTTTTCGCCGCTAAAATCTCCCGGTCCTTTAGTTCTATTCTTGCATCCAGAGTCCGCAGATCTCCACGCTTGTGAAACATCTTGCGCGTAAATCCAATATCGGGATGAAGTATCAGTGGCGTCATTTGATCAACCTGTATCAAACTTGTGTTCAGAGAGTCCGAAAGGGTATCGTCTGTAATGTCAAATTGTTTCAACGCGCCTGCAACTTTGCACTTGAAATCCAGGGGTAACCCCAGGGTCTGTTTCAGGTTCCGGTATGCACGTTGCACTTCATATTTTGCCGTAGTCAAGCGCGGACGCTGGTTACTCAGCTGAACTTCCAGGCGGAGTACGTCATATTCGTCCACCAGGCCGGCATTCTGCCGGGCCCTGTTTTCCCGCAGGTTTTTTTCCAGCCGATGTATGGAAGATTCCTGTAGTTCTAGTTGTTCCCGGGCAATCAACACTTCGTAGTATGCAAGCCGTGTTTGTGTTACAATCTGCTGGGCGGTTGCGCGGTACCTTTCCGACTGGACCAGTTTATATACCTTTGAACTGCTAATTCCAACGATAGCTTGCCCGCGAAAAATGGGCTGGTTAATATTGAGTCCGCCATTCCAGTTATTGTCAGTTCCGAATTCCACCGCAATCAGTTGTTCGTCTGGCGCTTGGGGATTAAATATCCTGGCCGGGATAAAATTGACCGGTATTTCCATATTCCGGGTATAGTTCATGGACGTCGAGATATCAGGCATCACTTCGCCCCAGGCGGACAGCACCTGCTCCTCGGCCTCTTGCAGAGATAGCAGCGCGCGCTTTACCTGAATATTATTGGCCAGGGCAATATCGATTGCCTGGGTGAGGGTAATAGTGGTGCCGGTATCATTTACTGAGACTGTCTGTGATAATGAGAACTCCTCACTTGCCTGGCCCTGGAGAAAGGAGGGCAGGAAAGTGAGAAAAGCGAGGGCGATCCCGGCAGGCAGTGCCGGGATGAGACTGGTATATCGCCTCATGAGATACATAATATTTGTATAGTGCATTCGTCTTATTTATCCTTGTTAAAGTCAGCATCGTTTTGCATTCCGCTCAGAAAAATATCTATAAAGTTATAAAAGATATTTTCAAAGGTCATCTCAAATTCACCGAACATGTTTTCATAATGCCCCTGAGATTTGAGATAGTACAATTGGGTTAATCCCCGGATAGAGCCCCATAACTCCAGCGCCAGGACTTCCGGTTCGTGGCGGCTGTCGATTGTCCCGTCCTGCATACCTATTTGCAGAGCCCGGACCGTGTATGTGAACGTCCGGTGGACCTGGCGCTCGCACTGTTCGTCAAGTTCGCTCGTATCGGATTCCGGGGTTTTCGCATTTTCATGGTGCAGAAAAGCCCTGAAATAATTCGGATATTGCTGTACAAATCGCATATACTCTTCTCCCATTCGCCTCAAGAGTTCTGCACCGGGCAGGTCTTCAGTAATGACAGAAGCAAGCTGATTATTTAAAATAAGTAGCCCGCGATTATTGATGGCAAGGTAGAGGTCGTTTTTGTCTGTAAAATAATAATAGAGTGTTCCCTTGCTTACTCCTGCATGTTCGGCTATTTCATCCATGGTGGCATGCCGGAGCCCATGGGAGAAAATAATATCTTCTGCCGCGTCGAGAAGGGTTTTTTCTCTGTGCAACTGTTTTTGTGCTTTACCGTTTTTCATATTCTTCGTTAATTTTTTTGACCTCCGGTCAAATTTTGAGTGAAAGTATATGGAATAGAATTAATCAACGAAAGCTGTAATTTCTACAGAGTAATACCGAAATTTATAACAATTTTTTCAGGAAATATGGCTGCTGGATAAAAAATATTCTGTTTTTTATGTTAACTACCGGTGTGATAATTTTAGGTAAAAGAACAGAAAAGTGATGATATCTGAAAAAATTATCCGTGGAGTCATAATTATTTTTGTTGTCCTGATAGGCGTGTCAGCCCTCAGGGCACAGTATTTTGGAAGAAATAAGGTCCAATACCAGGATTTCGACTTTCAGGTGCTTCAGACGCCACATTACAAGGTTTATCATTATGCTGGAGAGTCTCCAGCAGTCCTGGATGCAGCGTATATGCTTGAGCGTTGGTATCACCGGTATTCAAATTTCTTTCGCTATGATGTTCCCGGCTCCCAGCCTGTTATCTTGTATGCGAACCATGCTGATTTTCAGCAAACCAATGTTATTGGCGGGATGATTCCACAGGGAACAGGCGGGGTAACGGAAGGCTACATGAACAGAATGGTCATCCCGTTAACCGGTATTGCCAGCGATGATAACCATGTCCTGGGACACGAATTGGTCCATGCTTTTCAGTACAAACTGATTCAGGCAAGCGGCGAGCGTCTATCCAGCTCGCGAAGACTACCAACATGGTTTGTTGAGGGGATGGCCGAATACTTATCCATTGGAAGGGAAGACCCGCTTACTGCCATGTGGATGCGGGATGCTGTATTGCACGACGATGTGCCCACCATAGAGGACGTGATGACCGAAAGAAAATATTTTCCCTACCGGTATGGACACGCTTTATGGGGCTATATTACCGGCCGGGTGGGCGATCCAATAGTGAAACCGCTATTCCTGTCCGTCCTGAAATCCGGGTGGAGCCAGGGGGTGGAAAATGTTGTTGGGATTTCCGGTGATTCCTTATCAGCCGAATGGCAAAACGCGATCAGAGAAAAATATAAGTCGCAGGTCGAGAACAGGATCCCGCCGGACAGCGTAGGCTCCCCTCTTATCACGGGCGGCGGTGGGATGAATATGGCGCCTGCCCTGAGCCCTGACGGAGAGTATTTGGTTTACATCTCACAGCGTGAATTATTTTCCCTGGATCTTTATTTGGCGAATGCAAACACCGGGAAAGTCATCAGAAAACTCACCACCGGGGAAACCAATGCTCATTTCGACGCACTCCGCTTCATGGATGCCTCCGGTGCTTGGTCACCTGATTCAAAACAGTTTGCCTTTGTTGTCATAAAAAAGGGTGATAATGCCATCAGTATTGTCAATGTGAATACCGGTGAGGTGAAGCGGACAATCCCTGTAAAAGACCTCGATGCGATTCAGCACCTGGCATGGTCCCCCGGCGGGGATCAACTCCTCATTACCGGCAGTGTGGGAGGAATCAGTGATTTGTTTTTATACGGACTGAAATCAGGTCACCTGCAAAAGATAACAACCGGGCGTTATGCAGAAATTCAACCAAGCTGGGGCCCAGCGGGAGAGCATATCGTCTTTGCCACTGACAGGGGAATGGAGACTGATCTGGACGAGTATGTTTACAGTGATATGAAATTGGGCATAATGGATGTCAATACCTTTGAAATCAGTTTGGTTTCAATGGGAAAGGATATCAAGCATATTAATCCGTATTATAGCCCCGACGGAACGAGTATCTTTTTTGTCGGTGATCCTGACGGGATCAGTAATGTATACCGGTATGAACTTTCCTCCGGAGCATTCTATAGGGTGACAAATATTGCGACCGGGGTTAGCGGTCTCACTGAACGGTCTCCGGTCCTTTCTCTCGCCGCGCAGACCGGTTATCTGGCTTTTTCTGTTTTTTCCCGAACCGAATACCATATTCATACGCTCGCGCCTGATAGTACAACCGGAATTCGCATCACCAGGACTGCTGAAGAACGGAATACCCGGATCACACTGCCTCCGGGCAAGAGGACGGATGCCAATATCGTCGACAATTTCATCGAGGAAAAGACAACGGGAATCCCCGATACCACCGAATTTCAGTCAAGTGATTATTCCCCGACCCTGCGGTTGTTACGGGCTGGTCAGGGCGCGATAGGACTGTCAGTGAATCAGTATGGAACCGGAGTGGCAGGCGGGGTAAACCTGGTATTCAGTGATATCCTTGGGAATCATTTACTAGCTGTAACGGCTCGTTCCAGTGGCAGTCTGCAGGATATTGGCGGGCAGGTCATATACCGAAACCGTGATAGTCGTATCAACTGGGGAGGATCTATTGCCCATATCCCTTATCGGACGTCCCAGGGTGCTGCCAGCACTGTTGTGGATACGACAGAGGAGGGGAATTTAATCGAGTCCAGGGAGATTAATATTTTCACCCGGCGGACATTCTACGATCGGATTGATGGCATGACAGAATACCCGTTTTCGAAAAACAGACGCCTGGAATGGAGTGCAGGGTATACACGAATTGGCTACAGTCTGGAGGCTGAAATATACAAAGTACGCAATGGTCGGATCATCGCCAGGGATACAGAATCTCTGGAATCCAGAAATCCGCTAAATATTGGCAGCACAGCGATAGCGTATGTTGGCGATTACTCCTATTTCGGTTTTACCGGACCGGTAAAAGGAAGGAGATATCGGTTTGAGCTAGAGCCCAGTTTCGGGTCGATGCAATACCTGACGGCGACCGCCGATTACCGGCATTATTTTTACGCAAGCCCCGTCACCTTTGCGTTTCGGGGATTACATTATGGTCGGTATCTCCAGGATGCAGAAAATGATCGGCTTTCCCCACTCAATCTTGGCTTTAAAACCTGGGTGCGGGGATACAGTCCGGAATCATTTGATTACCAGGATTGTCAGTCGGGAGACTGCCCGGAAATGAACCGGTTAACCGGCTCAAAAGTTAGCGTTGTGAATGCGGAAATACGCGTTCCAGTGCTTGGAAGTGGGCGCTTAAGCCTCATCGATTTTCGTTTTTTACCCACTGATTTCGTTGCGTTTTTTGATGGCGGTGTCGCATGGACTCAAAAGAGTATGCCGGATTTCGAATTTGCAGCAAATTCGGAAAAGCGGATTCCGGTTTTTAGCACCGGTATTGCTGCCAGGATTAACCTGTTTGGATATTTGGTCGGACAGGTGTACTATGCCTATCCGTTTCAGCGGCAAAGAACGGGGGCTCACGTTGGATTCGTTCTTTCCCCCGGCTGGTAACTGCAAACAAACCAATCGCTTCAGCAGTATTGAAAAAATCTACAAAAGATTTTTCTTGGAAAACCCTCGAAGGTATGTGTAATATATACGTACCGATATAGGGTACCCATGTTCTAACAATATTTCCACTGAGCGTCTCAATGTATCCTAAAACAATCATACCGAATGCAACCCTACCCAAGGCGCTTACTGATTGAAGAGTTGTAATAGAGGAGTATTTTATGGCCGGTTTCAATAATGTTGATCCAGTACTACAGTCTGAAAAAGTACACGCAGATGATTTTGTGTATGATTTGCCAGAGGAGAATGTAGCGGAACATCCGACGAATCCGCGGGATAATTCCAAATTACTGGTATTGAATCAACAGAAGGATACCAGGGAAGAAATCCGGTTTTCAGAAATCGGGGCCTCTCTGAACAGCGGGGATGTATTGGTCGTGAACGACACAAAAATCCATCCTGCCAGGTATGAGACCATAAAGGAGGAGACCGGGGATGTTATTGACGTCTTTCTATTACGGGAGCTGGAACCCCGTGTATGGGAAGTACAGGTTACACCGCCACGAAAAGTCAGAATTGGCAATACACTCCGTTTTGCCGAAGATATAATGGCAGATATTATCGATAATACGGTTTCAAGTGGCAGAGTGGTGCAATTTCAACAGAACGAGGAGTATATCATTAACCGGTTGCGAAGTATCGGCAAGATGCCTCTGCCGCCGTATATCAATCGCAAGGCCCGGGAAGAAGACAGAGATGAATACCAGACTATCTTTGCGGATAAAGTGGGATCCGTTGCAGTACCGGCGAGCGGATTGCACTTCACGGAAAGTTTGGTCAGCAGTTTAAAAAAACAGGGGATTGTTTTCGCCGAAATCACAGTACATCTGGGTCTTGGCGGGTATGAACGAGTCATGTTGAGTGAGATCGACAAGTATACCATGAATTCGGAGCAATTCGCGATCCCTGTGCAGGCAGCCGAAAAAATCAACACCGCACTCATAAATAACAACCGGGTTATCGCCATGGGCGCATCGGTCGTCAGGGCATTAATGTCGTCACATTTTCAGGGCGAGAAAATAATCCCGAAAGAAGGATGGACCGACTTGTTCATCTATCCGCCTTTCCATTTCAGTATTCTGGACGGACTTATTACGAATTTTCACCATCCGCAGGCACCGACCCTCCTCTTACAATCTGCCTTTTTTGGCCGGGAAAAGATTTTGAATACCTATCAATATGCTGTTAAACAGGATTATCGATTCCAGGTTTTCGGTGATGCGATGCTTCTGTTGAAATAGCTCCAGTTACACACTCTGCCACACTCTTATTGTCCGGTCACTCCTGCCTCCGGATCTTATCATCTGTCATGCACTCCACTTTATCCTGACAAAATCATGTTAGTCATCGAACGAAACCGGTTATCCTGACAGTTATTCAGGTGTTGGTGACAATTTCTCAACTGTTTACCGGCGCCAGCCGTGCGTTAGTGCAATTATGACGGGGTTTATGTAATGGAACATGATTTGTACTTTTTATTATCAAGAAATAGTGAGATTACCTTAATAAATGAAAAGGAGGTAGCGGTTATGATTTTAAGAAATTTTATGAAATCAACTGTGCATATTTCGACTATTGCAATTATTGTCGGCTTGCTTATCCCTTTTCTGCCAGCCAGCGCACAAGCCCAGGTACCAAACGACTGGGGTGTGGCAGGTGAGATCCCTGAACAGGCAAATCGTATCATACTCGACCAGGAGGGCGTACCGGCAGCCGATGTATATGTCGATGCGCTTTACACGCTCGAACGCCAAGACTTTAAAATCACCGACTCAGAGGATACATTTAACATCGATGAACTCTCGGATATCATTGCAGACGGAATTCCCCTCGTATTCATGGCGAGAAAACAAATTACCGATGATATGGCAATTGAAATCAGTGCAAATGTTATGACGATCCCCGGCGGCGGGCGCCTTGTCGCTTCCGTGAAATACGCAGATTCCGTGGAAACTGATGTTCCCAACTGGAAGCAAGCCAAATGGACAGAAGGCAGAGCCAAAGAAGCATTTTACCGGGGATTGGAGACAATCCGCGGAATTCGGTATGATGCAATGGATTTTGAAATGGGTGTCGCCGTTGAGCGGTAATTATCATGAAAATTCTCCGGTAAGGAAATCGGACTGAAAAAACTCCTTGCAGAGAAAATAAGAAGCATCTATATTTCAGGCGTTATGCAGAATAGACATCACATCCTAAACAATTATTGGTTTTGGTGGTATCATAACGGGGATGTGATCTATACCTGACACCGAAATATTCAGATGCTTGAAAATCACGCCCCTGTTCAGTTTTGAGCAGGGGCGTTTTTTTATGGATGAATAATGATGGATTATCAGACATTTAAAAAACTTGCAGAGAGCTACACAACTGTTCCGGTGTATAAAAAAGTACTATCGGACCTGCTGACACCGGTATCTGCCTACCTGAGACTTGCGAAGAAATCGGACTTTTCGGTGCTGCTCGAATCGGTGGAAGCGGGGAAGCAGTTGTCCCGGTATTCGTATATTGGCCGCAGACCCGAGGTTATCCTGAAGCATTCGGGCAATACCACGCACATTTTTAATGGAAAGGCCAGCCGGGTAGCAGTGGAAAAGAGTTTCCTGGATGTCCTGCGGGACTATACTCAAAAATATTCGGTCCCATCGGTAAACGAGATACCGGTATTCACCGGGGGATGGATCGGGTATTTAGGCTATGAGACAATCCGGTGGATAGAAGATATCCCGACCTACACCGCCGGTAATCAGGATGTACCGGATGCCGTGTTTATGCTATTTAACACCCTTGTGGCGTTCGATCATGTAAAGCGGGAAACGATTATCAGCCATAACGTGATGATCGATGATACCAAGGCACTGAAAGTACAGTATGAAGAGGCGCTTGGGTCTATTGACGACGTGTTACATGACCTCCATACCGATATTGAATACGACCCGCCTGTCACGAGTAAGATCGGGGAGGTGACCTCGAATTTTTCCAGGGCGGATTTTGAAGAAGCGGTTCGAACTGCCAAGGAGTATGTCCGGGCGGGGGATCTGTATCAGCTCGTGCTGAGTCAGCGCTTCCAGCGCACGACGGAAGCCGCTCCTTTCACGATCTACCGCGCACTCCGAAGCGTGAATCCCTCACCGTTTATGTTCTATTTTGATATCGAGGATTTCAACATCATCGGGGCATCCCCTGAAGTGCTGGTGAAGGTGGAGAATCGAACAATGGAAGTCCGTCCCATCGCCGGGACCCGTCCCCGGGGTGTAAACAGAGGTGAAGATGATGCATATGCCGCTGAGTTACTGGCGGATGAAAAGGAGCGGGCAGAGCACCTGATGCTGGTCGATCTGGCTCGCAATGATGTTGGCAGAGTATGCGAATACGGCTCGGTGGATATGACGAGTTTTATGCAAATAGAGCGATACAGTCACGTAATGCATATCGTGAGTGACGTAACAGGCCAGCTGCAGGAGGGATACGATGCATTCGATGCCTTGATGGCCGGATTTCCAGCCGGAACGGTGACCGGCGCCCCAAAAATCCGGGCAATGGAGATTATTCACGAACTGGAACCAACCCGACGGGGGATCTATTCAGGGGCTGTCGGGTATCTCGATTACTCAGGAAATCTGACCACCTGTATTACCATCAGGACATTGTTGATGAAAGATCAGGTGGTATACTTCCAGAGCGGTGCCGGGATCGTCTATGATTCCGTTCCAGAAAAGGAATTCGACGAAACGAAGAACAAGGCCATGGCAATCATGCGTGCCATCGATTTTGCCGAACGGGGGCTCCAGTGATACTACTCATCGATAATTACGACTCCTTTACCTACAACCTGGCACAATATATCGGTACCATCGATTCGGCTCTGGAAGTCCGGCGAAACGATAAAATCACCATCCGGGAAGTCCGGGACATGCGCCCTGCAAAGATTGTCATTTCACCAGGGCCCGGGCGCCCGGAACATGCCGGAATTTCGGTGGAAGTCATCCGGGAGATTAGCCCGGAAGTCCCAACTCTGGGCGTTTGTCTTGGCCACCAGGCTATCGGACAGGCTTTTGGGGGATCGGTGATCCGTGCCCCGGAGATTGTACACGGCAAAACATCAGATATAAATCATGATAATAGCAAGATATTCAGGGGTTTGCCCTCACCATTTAAAGCGACACGTTATCATTCGCTTATCGTGGACAAGGCAACCTGTCCGGAAGAATTGAGCATTACAGCCCTCACTGCAAATGACCTGATTATGGGGCTGGAACACGTTGAATATCCCATTTACGGGATGCAGTTTCATCCTGAATCGATTATTACAGAACACGGAATGCAACTTATCAGAAATTTTATCGAGGAATAACTCATGAAATCAGTACTGACAGCATTGATAAACGGCGAAGACCTTTCCTTTGATGCGGCCTACGAGACTATGTACGGGATCATGTCCGGACAATACAGCGACGCCCAGATAGGTGCATTCCTTTCGACGATGAGCGCCAAGGGTGAAACGGCGCAGGAAATCGCCGGATTTGCCACGGCCATGCGCGAGAAAATGGTGGAGGTAAAGATTGAATCCGACGCTATCGATATGTGTGGTACCGGAGGAGACGGAATCGGGACGTTTAATATCTCAACGGCAGCTTCATTTGTAGTGGCAGGAGCGGGCATCCCGGTTGCAAAGCACGGGAACCGGTCCATCAGCAGTAAATCCGGATCCGCTGACGTGCTTGCGGAATTGGGAGTTGAAATCAACATGCCGGCTGGAAAGACTGCCAGGAGTGTGGATGACATTGGGTTGGGATTTTTGTTCGCCCCTGCTTTTCACCCGGCTATGAAACACGTGATGCCGTCCAGAAAATCGCTGGGAATCCGTACTGTTTTCAACATCCTTGGACCACTGTGTAATCCGGCGAAGGTAAGACGTCAGATTATCGGCATTTTCGACGGTGATCTTACCAATAAGATGGCTTCGGTTTTAAAGTTGTTAGGTGCTGAAAGTGCGATGCTGATGCACGCCGAGGACGGCATGGATGAAATCAGCACAACGGCTGCAACTCAAATCAGCAAACTCCGGGAAAACGGTGATATCGAGTCCATTACTTTCGACCCTGAGACAGTCGGTTTGCAAAAAGTGGAGATGGATGAATTAATCGGTGGAAGTGCGAAGGAAAACGCCAGAATAATCAGGGAAATCCTGGACGGGAAGCCGGGGCCAAAGCGCGATATCGTCACACTCAATGCTGCGGCCGGAATTATGGTGGGCGGTAAGGCGGATTCGTTTGAAGCGGGGATGGAATTGGCAAGGGAGTCTATCGATTCCGGGCGGGCAAAAGAAGTATTAACGAGACTGGCCAGCGTCTGAATGAGCGTGTTACAGGAAATATTAACGTCAAAGCAGGATGAAATACGCGAGAGACAGCGAAGCATTCCTTTGGCATCCCTGCAAAGTCGAATTGACGGTATCAGGGATTTTCGGTCTGCACTGTCAGGAGACAGGATATCAGTGGTAGCGGAAGTAAAGCGAAAGTCGCCGTCGCAGGGAGAGATTTCACACACCTTTGATCATGTGAGGATTGCAAAATCGTACGAACAGAACGGTGCTTCCGCGTTGTCCGTGTTGACGGATGAAAAATACTTTGGAGGCTCGCTGGAGTTTTTGCAGGATATCCGGGCGTCCGTGAAACTACCGGTGTTGCAGAAGGATTTCATTATTTCTACGTACCAGATCTGGGAATCCTATCACGCAGGTGCAGATGCTATTCTGCTGATATTGGATGCGCTAGAGACCCAACAAGTCAGGGAATACTATCAGTTGGCAAAGGAATTGGGACTGCACGTACTTGTTGAAACACATAGCCGGGAGGGCATGGAAAAAATGGACGGGATTTCTCCTCAGATCGTCGGGATCAATGCCCGGAATTTGCATACCATGAATATCGAATTTTCGCGTATGCTGGTAATGCGGCAGTCGCTTCCCGAGTTCGCAATTACGGTGGCTGAGTCAGGGATGACCGCATCCCGGCACCTGAAACAGGCCAGAGAAGCCGGTTATCATGCAGCGCTGGTCGGAACTGCGCTTATGTCAACTGAAAATCCCGGCAGTACGCTTGCCGAATTTATCCGCGATGCAGGTCAGGGGGAGTGAAAATGGTTCCAGTGAAAATCTGCGGAATAACCAGAGCTCGGGACGCAATCGCTGCCTGTGAAGCCGGGGCCGGCGCCATCGGTTTTATTTTTTATGAACCGAGCCCCAGGTACATCGAACCGGATGCAGCAAAAGAGATCGCCGAATCAATTCCCGGTGATATCCCTGCGGTGGGAGTTTTCGTGGATGAGCAACCTGAAAAAGTCAACCGGATGGCAGCGTATATTGGATTCGATATTGTGCAGCTGCACGGACACGAATCGCCGGAATACTGTGACAGGATAGATAGACCTGTGATAAAATCCTTTCGGATAACTGATGGGTTTTCCGAAATATCCCTGACGGGATACGACGTTTTTGCTTTCTTGTTTGATGCCTATGCTAAAGGGGTTCCAGGCGGAACAGGGAACACCTTCAATTGGGACCTGATAAAATCATTGAGACTTGAAATTCCGGTAATTTTGGCTGGTGGCATTAATGCTGGGAATATCCGGGAAGCGTACAAAACAGTAAATCCGGCCGCATTTGACGTGAGCAGCGGGGTGGAATCGTCACCGGGAATTAAAGATCCAAAGGAAGTTGCGAAGCTATTTGGTCAACTCAAAGATAACGACAGAGGCCATAATCTGTTTTCGCTCGGTTAATTGGAACGAAAAATTATTAACAAAAATGATTCGAAGCGCAAAATGAACACTTATACCCAACCTGACGAAAAAGGCCACTATGGCGATTTTGGCGGAAAATATGTGCCGGAAACATTGATACCGGCGCTGGAAGAACTGGAAACGGTGTACCGTGAAATAAAGGATCAGCCGGATTTCCAACAGGAACTAAACGAATTACTCCGGGAATATTCCGGGCGGCCAACTCCGCTGACCTTCGCCCCGCGTCTCAGTGAAGATCTGGATTTGAGTATTTATCTCAAGCGCGAAGACCTGAACCATACCGGCGCCCACAAGATTAACAATACCATAGGGCAAATCCTGCTTGCCCGGAAAACGGGAAAGTCCCGGATCATTGCGGAAACCGGCGCAGGGCAGCATGGTGTTGCCACTGCAACGGTCGCTGCCAAATTCGGTTTGGAATGTATCGTATATATGGGTGATGAGGATATCCGGCGCCAGCAGCTGAACGTCTTCCGGATGGAACTGCTGGGCGCGGAAGTCCGGCCAGTGCACTCCGGAAGCAAGACTCTCAAGGATGCCACGAACGAGGCAATTCGCGATTGGGTAGCCAACGTGGAGGATACCTATTACCTGATCGGGTCGGTAGTTGGCCCGCATCCGTATCCGATGATTGTGAGGGATTTCCAGACGATAATCGGCGAAGAGACGAAAGAGCAGTTCACAGAGATTGCAGGCGGCACACCGGACGCACTGGTTGCGTGCGTTGGTGGCGGAAGTAACGCGATCGGGATATTTTATCCGTTTCTGGATGATGACGTCCGAATGTATGCCGTTGAGGCATCCGGATTTGGTTTAGATACAAAGAAGCACGCGGCGACGATGGCGCTGGGCAGTCCGGGTATCTTTCACGGTGCTTCGTCTTATCTCCTTCATAACGATGATGGCCAGGTGCAATTGCCGCACTCCATAAGCGCTGGGCTGGATTATCCCGGGATCGGTCCCGAGCACAGCCATCTTAAAACCGCCGGGCGGGTACAATATCTCGACGCCACGGACGATGAATCGATACAGGCGTTTCACTGGTTGGCAGAAAAGGAAGGAATTATTCCGGCGCTTGAATCGGCGCATGCGCTGGCTGTATTACAGCAGAGGAAAACATCATTGGACAGGGGAGCTTCAGTCGTGGTGAATCTCTCGGGACGGGGGGATAAGGATGTGAATACCGTAGCCGATTATGTTGGGAAGGATTTGTCATGAGACGGATTGCCAGATTATTTGCCGAACCCGGAAAAAAACTCATCCCGTTTATAACCGCTGGATTTCCAGCGCTGGAAAGCACTAAAGACATTGTACTGGCAGCAGAGCGGGCCGGAGCGGATATGATAGAAATCGGCATGCCATTTTCCGATCCCCTGGCGGATGGCCCGGTGATCCAGGAAGCCAGCCAAATCGCGCTGAACAATGGAATTACAATGAAAAAGATTATCCGACAGGTTGAATCCATACGAGACGAATCTTCGATTCCGCTGGTGCTGATGGGATACATAAATCCGTTGATGCGGTATGGTTTGGACAATTTTCTCAGAGATGTGGAGTCCGCGGGAGTTGACGGATTAATTCTGCCCGATCTGCCGCCTGAAGAAGGGACGGTAATCTACGAACAAATTAAATCACACAATCTCAGCCCCGTACTTCTGGTTGCGCCGAACACTACGAACAGCCGTATTCAGACTATCGGCAATACAGCAGAAGACCTGATTTATGCTGTGTCAATTCTCGGTGTGACCGGTACTGCTGTGAATGCGAATAAAAAATTACGTGAATATTTGAGCCGGATTCGCGCAAATACGGATGTCCCGTTTGTCGTCGGGTTTGGGATCTCCTCAAGCCAGGACGTCGCGGCTATTGCGCCTCAAGCCGATGGGGTCGTTGTCGGATCAGCGCTTTTGAGGGCTGTTCAGGACGCTGAGGATCCGGTCAATGCTACACATTCTTTTATAGTTGATTTGAAGACGGGAATCCCCAAAGAGAAGAATGCAGTAGTTTGAGGAGAATGATGGTGAGCGTGAATAAAAGCGCTGACTTGTGTAAATATTTGCACATGAGATTATAGGCAATATAACGAAGTAGTAAAGGATCAATCCAATGATTGTCATAATGGAAGAAGCGTCAGATAAATCGCAGATTTCAGCAGTCGAATCGGCGATAAAGAAACATGGATATAAATCAAATTCCATTCGGCTTCAAAGTGAATCAATGCCTACATTTAACCCGATATCTGGGAACGGCAATTCCGACCTTCGTAATTTGCCGGGGGTCAGACAAGTGATTAAAGAAGACCAAAACAACCGCCTTGCACGGCGGGAAACCAAGCAGGAGGATACGGTCGTCCGGGTTGGCGAGGCAGCGATTGGCGATGGGAGTCTGACTGTCATTGCCGGGCCCTGTGCCGTCGAATCTGAAGACCAGACCATGCGGATTGCAGAAAAAGTGCTGGAATCAGGGGCACAAATACTGCGGGGCGGTGCCTATAAGCCGAGGACCTCGCCGTATTCATTCCAGGGGCTGGGTGAACGGGGACTCGAGATTCTGGCAAGGGTCCGCGAGAAAGCCGGATTGCCCGTCGTCACTGAAGCGCTTGATCCCATGACTGCACCGATGGTGGCGGAATATACCGATATGATTCAGATTGGCGCGCGCAATATGCAGAATTTCAGCCTGCTTGAAGCAGTCGGCCGGCTTGGAAAGCCCGTGATGCTCAAACGGGGAATGTCAGCAAACCTTGAAGAATTATTGTTGGCAGCAGAGTATATTATCAGCAATGGCTGTCCTGATGTGGTATTCTGCGAGCGGGGTATCCGCACGTTTTCAGACCATTCGAGAAACACCCTTGATCTGGGGCTGATACCGGTGTTGAAGCGGGTAAGCCATCTCCCGATAATTGTCGACCCGAGCCATGCAAGCGGAAACCGGGAGAATGTCCTGCCACTGGCTTACGCAGCAATGGCAGTCGGTGCGGACGGCGTCATGATTGATGTGCATCATGAACCACATAAGGCAAAGGTCGATGGGGACCAGGCAATCCTGCCCGATGAATTCGATCAGATGATGCATCACTTAAGGACAATGGGAACGGCTATGGATATAGCAGTGGGGCGTCATTGATTTATGCGGCAAATTATCCCTGCAAAAGATCCGCTGAACTTATCAATTAAAGTTCCCGGCGATAAATCCATTTCGCACCGGGCACTTATGTTTACTGGATTTACCGACGGTGAATCACATATTCGACACCTCGGAACCGGCGCAGATATCCGGTCAACTATGAAAGTACTTCGTCAACTCGGCCTCCAAATAGACTATTCCAGTAAAAAGAACAGTGCCAGAGTAGTTGCCGGCGGGCTTCAGGACCTGATAAAACCGGCGAATTCTCTGGATGCCGGGAACTCCGGAACCACCATGCGGCTGATGTCCGGATTATTGGCAGGAAGGCCGTTTGAGTCGGTTTTAACCGGGGATGAATCGCTGCGGAGCAGACCCATGAATCGCATTGTCGATCCCTTGAGATCAATGGGGGCTTCAATAAAATCGACCGGGCACGGCACGGCGCCTCTTGAAATCAGGCCGGCTCGGCTAACGGGGATTGATTATGCGATGCCAGTCGCCAGCGCCCAGGTGAAATCCGCTATTATTCTGGCAGGATTGCAGGCAGATGGCCACACGATTATCAGAGAACAGGCCATTTCACGCCGTCACACTGAAGTAATGCTTGGTCAATTCGGTGCTCCGATCGAAATAAAGGGACCTGTAATCACGCTGGAGGGATTATCGGGGCCTCTTGCCCCATATAACTTTACTGTGCCGGGTGACCCATCTTCAGCGGCGTTCTGGGCTGCTGCAGCAGCTTTAATTCCTGGTTCCAGCTGCCAAATAGAAGATGTCCATCTTAGCGAGGAACGAATCGGGTTTTATTATGTGCTGAAAGAGATGGGTGCTCACGTCAAAATACAAGTGGCTGATGACACAATTGAGCCACGAGGGAATGTCAAGGTGTCGTCTAATGGATTAAAGGGGATCTCGCTCGGAAGTGAAGATATTCCTGGCATAATAGATGAACTGCCATTGGTTGCGGTTTTGGGCGCATATGCTGATGGAAAAACGACAGTCCGGGACGCGAAGGAGCTGCGATACAAGGAGTGTGATCGGATCAAGGCTGTTGTAAGTAACCTGAGGGCGATGCATGTGAATATTGAAGAATTCGAGGATGGATTTGAATTAACCGGTGAAAATCCTGCGGTAGGCGCTGATCTCAATTCGTACGGCGATCACAGAATTGCGATGGCATTTGGTATCGCCGCCCTTGGGGCCACAGGTAATTCTCAGATGAAGAACCCGGATGCCGCATCGGTTTCGTATCCTGAATATTGGCAAATAATTGACAGTTTCAGCACGGATTCCTGACCAATGTGGAATTTTGCCGTTATCGGGGACCCCATTCACCATTCATTGTCGCCTCCTCTTCATAATTATCTCATGGGAAAATCCGGAATAGCAGGGCATTACTCCCGTATTCATGTGGAAACAGAACAGGAGTTAACAGCGGTAATAGCGAATATTAAAGGCGGTGAATTAGACGGGATTAATATTACTTCACCCTGGAAGGCGAAATCCGTTAATTACGTCAAAGCCCTGACACCAGAGGCGGAGTCAGCCGGAGTAATCAATACGATTGGCAGAAATACGGACGGGTTAACCGGCCATAATACCGATATCATCGGATTCACCGAAGCGCTGACCCGAAATTTTAATGTCGCTGAAATGGAATCACCGGTCATACTAGGCGCAGGTGGTGCAGCGAGAGCCGTCCTGCTTGGACTACAAAAACTCGGCTTTAGACAATGTACGTTACTGAACCGAACACCTGCCAATGCAGAAGCACTCCTGGATTCGATACATAATCCAATCCGGTGTAGAGTTCAACCTTTACTTGATATAAACCTTAAAAATGCTCTCAATTACGCTGATTTATTAATAAATACACTCCCGGAATACGGGCGGAAGGTTTTTGAATCAGTAGCGTTCCCGGCGAATTCGTCCGGGGCGTATTTTGATTTATTGTACGCTGAAGAACACCAAACCTTGGTGCGCGATGCAAATAAATCAGGCTGGAATGTCTCCGATGGATTGGATATGCTTATTTACCAGGGTATAGAAGCACTGGAATTTTGGACAGGTGATAGAGTGAAAGAAATAATCGAACTTGATCTGTTGCGTCAATTTCTGCGACAGGGAGGCCGCGATGGCTGATTCCGGAAAATCCGTTTTTCTGACAGGTATCATGGGATCCGGGAAGAGCACCATTGGGCAACTCGTAGCGGAAAAAACGAACAGGACTTTCATTGATGCCGATACCGTGATTGAGAAATGGGCTGGGAAATCCATACCCGCAATATTTGCAGAGGACGGAGAAGAACATTTTCGTAAACTGGAACAAGAAGTTTTACGTAGTCTAAGTTCGGCCCGGTCCGCCATAATTGCATTGGGTGGCGGCGCCTTGGAGAATGGAGATACAAGAGTACTTTTAGAAGAGAAGGGACACATGGTTTGGTTGCGAGTCAATCCCGGTATTGCTGCTGCCAGGCTTTCGAATGCTACCGAACGCCCCTTGCTGGATGATGCTAATTCTGTTCAAGATAAGTCGCGGGAATTGAGGGAAATCCTCCAAGCGAGGAAGAAAAATTATGAAATGGCTGGTTGCGTAATTGATACAGATTCCGAAGAACCCGCTGCTATAGCAAAGAAAATCCGTGATAATTTTTCAATTTCCAATGCCCCTGTTGATAATTTGTGGAAAATCGGACAGGAAACGGAAAGTCCGTATCCGGTATATATCGACTATAACGTATTAGGGTACATTGGGGATTTGTGCGCTGGCAGGGAATATTCCGGGAAAGCCGTTATTATTACGGACGCCAATGTAGCAGAGTTATATCATAAACAGGTTTCCCGGTCTCTTGAAAATGCAGGGTTTGAGGTGGTTTCCGAAATTCTGAAAGCCGGTGAGGAGATGAAATCTCTCAATGTGCTGGAAGGCTTATACATTCAATTGTCAGAGATCGGGCTTGATCGTCGGTCTCCGGTGATTGCGTTAGGTGGCGGAGTAATAGGGGATTTAGCTGGGTTTTTTGCTGCAAGCTTTCTCCGGGGTGTCCCACTTATACACATTCCGACATCCCTGTTATCCCAGGTTGACAGCAGTATTGGCGGGAAGGTCGGTATTAATTTGCCAACAGGAAAAAACCTGGTGGGTAACTTTTATAATCCGGATTTTGTTCTGGCCGATCTCAATGTGTTGTATTCACTGCCACCCCGGGAGTGGAATACGGGACTTGGGGAAGTGATTAAATACGGGTTCATCGGGAAACCGCAAATTCTCGAATTAATAGCGAAGGACAAGTCAGAGCTAGTTGCTAATTTGCCAAAGGTAGTTCGGGAATGCGTGGCGTATAAATTGGAAATTACGACCAAAGATTTTACGGAAGGGAATATTCGCCGGTATCTGAATTTCGGACACACCCTGGGCCATGCTCTGGAAAAGGTCACGGACTACAAAATTTTAAACCACGGCGAGGCTGTCTACTGGGGGACGATTGGCGCGCTATATTTATCCGTGCAATCCGGGCATCTCCCGGAAGAAACATTCTTTTTTGGAATTGACATTATGCGGGAAATGGCTTTAAAAATACCGGATTTTGACCTGGAACCTCACGTGATACATGAAGCATTGTTTTTTGACAAGAAACGCATCCGGGATACAATACACTGGGTGCTTCTTGAAGGGCTGGGGTCCCCCCTGATTGAGACGAATATCAACGACTCTATGATTTATGACGCAATTAACTTTGCCAATGATTTTGTATCCAAATTATCGGAGGAGAAATGAAAATACTAATAATTCATGGTCCGAACATGAATCTCCTTGGTGAACGTGACCCGGAACAATATGGTACTCAGACCCTTGCCGACTTGAATTCGGTAATACGAGACACGTTCCAACAGGAACACACGCTGAAATTTTTTCAGTCAAATGACGAAGGAGCTGTTGTTGACTGCCTGCAGGAAGAACGGCATTGGGCAGATGGAGTTGTGATTAATCCCGGTGCGTTGACCCATTATAGTTATGTTTTACGGGACGCGATTGAGGCTGTGGATGTCCCCTGCGTGGAGGTCCACCTGTCTGATATTGCGAAACGGGAGGAATTCCGGAAAATTTCAGTAATAGAGCCGGTATGTATAACGCAGGTAAAAGGAAAAGGGTTTGATTCCTATCTGGAAGGCATTCGGCATCTCATTGACCATTTGGGGTAAATCGGAGTGCTTAAATTTAGGCTCCACAAGAGGACAGGAACCCATCGTTTTCTCCGGCTTTCAGGCGGAGATTATTCCAACGAATCATTGAAAATTTCCGGAGCTCAGCACCTCCATAATACCTTGTCCATGTTTTGCCGGCGTTCGTGCAAATTAAAAATTGGAAAATAGATTGATACACATATGGTAGCAGATAAAGAATTACGTACTGACATCAATCTGCTGGGAGAGTTTCTCGGAGAAGTCATTCGGGAACAGGCTGGCCTCGAGTTGTTCGAGCTGGAAGAGCAAATCCGTCAGACGGCAATACGATGGCGGCAGAACGATGGCAGGGCGCTGAAGGAACTGATAAGCGCCATTAGGGATCTCGACGATCAGGAATCGCTTACTGTGATTAAGGCATTCAGTGTGTTCTTTGACCTGACCAATCTTGCAGAGGATGTGCATCGGGTGCGGGTTCTCCGTGAGCGGGAAAAGGAGTCCTATCCTAAACCGCGTTCCGAGTCCATCGGTGCTGCGGTTAAGCACCTGCATGCCCGGGGCTATGATTCTGTTCAACTTGCGGATCTGTTCTCGAAAATTTCCATAAAGCCTGTGTTTACTGCGCATCCCACTGAAGCAAAGCGCTCAACTGTGAGGAAGAAACTGCACCGAATACGCCAATATCTTAAAAATCTCCATAATCTTAACCTGTTACAGCGCGAGAAAACTTTTTACCACCGGAAGATCAAAGCGGAAATCACTAGCTTATGGCAGACAGATTTATTACATCAACGTCGCCCAAACGTCCTTGATGAGGTCAAATGGGGATTGGGTTTTATGGATTCGCTCTGGGTAGAGGTTACTGATATCTGCAGGGATCTGGATCGCGAGTTGGAGTATACCTATCCGGATAGCGAACAGATTTCTATGGCTCAGGTATTGAGCTTTGGGTCATGGATTGGTGGCGACCGTGACGGGAATCCGCATGTCTCTGCAGATGTCACCGAAGAGGCTCTGCTGTTACACAGAAAACGTGCGATTGAACTACATCTGGAGGCATGCGAAAATCTGTATGATTCGCTCTCGCCATCATTAACACAGGTCGGTGTAAATCAGGAGATTTTAGATGCGATACAGGCTGCGGTAAATACCTGGGGGAGTGTCGGGGAAATTCTCGAAGACATTCCGGAATCTGAGGTATACAGGCAGTGGTTGGGAGTTATCAAATGGCGACTGGATCGGACTTCGGAGGCAGATTCACTGTTATCTTTACCGTCTGGCAGCTACCGTAATGGGCCGGAACTGGTCAAGGATATCACACTTATGAAAGCAAGCCTGAATAACCATCGCGGGCTTCGGTTGGTGGAGAACAAATTACAGGATTGGCTGAATCAATCACAGGTGTTTGGTCTTCACTTGATGCAGCTGGATATCAGGGAAGATGCAGGACAGTTCGGTCAAATCGTCGAAGAAATTCTCAAGAAAGAAGTGGGGGTGACGGGTTTTACGGAATTACCGGAAAAAGAAAAACGGCAGGTGTTGGCTGAGAATAGTCCCGGTTCACTGTCGTTGCATCCAAAGCAACTCAGCGGCGATGCGGAAGATATTATTACTCTGTTTCGTGTACTCAGGGAAGTGGAAGAGCAACTGGGACAGGAATGGGTGGGCAATTATATCATGAGTATGACACATCAGCTCAGTGATATCCTGGTCGTGCTCTGGCTGGGGAAACTCACCGGGTTATGTCAGTGCGATCGTTACAGTACAGGCCAATGTCACTTCTCGATTGTACCCCTCTTCGAGACGATTGATGATTTGGAAAATGCGCCGGATATCCTGGAAACAATGTTTAGTGATCCTCAATATGCCGGGCATCTGGAAAGAACGGGCGGTTCCCAAACAGTGATGATTGGGTATTCCGACAGCACCAAAGACGGCGGATATCTTCCTGCCAACTGGAATCTGTATTACTCGCAACAGGAAATGGCACGATTGGCGCAGAAGTATGGTATCAAATTGGTGTTTTTCCATGGGAGGGGAGGCACGCTGGGACGTGGAGGCGGTCCGGCAGCCCGGTCAATTCTCTCCTTACCTCCGGAATCCGTCCGGTATGGTTTATCCATGACTGAGCAGGGGGAAATTCTGGCAGAGCGCTATGGAGACCCATCAATCGCGCACAGACATCTTGAGCAGATTATCTGGGCTACCTTATTGGTGGAGCGAACTGAAACCTCCCCGGACCAACGTGCGGAAGAGGACAGGCAACGAATCCTGGAACGGCTGGCTGACTATTCCTTCCGAAAATACAAGGCTCTAATCAATAAATCCGGGTTTCTCCGTTATTTTGATGAGGCTACACCTATTTCCGAGGTAGAAAACCTGCCAATTGGATCGCGTCCGGCTCATCGGGGCGGTGAGCGAAACCTGCAGAACCTCCGGGCAATACCCTGGGTGTTCTCCTGGACGCAAAACCGGCACTTCCTGCCTGCATGGTATGGGCTGGGTTCTGCTGTGGAATCCTTTATTGAGTATTCCGGGGATTGGCATACGCTCTCCCGGCTCTATAACGATTGGCCGTTTTTCCGGGCCGTGATCGATAATGCTTCCTTGGCATTAAAGAAAACAGATCCCGGAATTGCCGAACAGTATCAAAATCTTATGAAGGATAACTTGAAGCGAAATACAATATGGACGGAGATAAAATCTGAATATCAGAGATCACTGAAAAGTATAAAACGGATTACCGGTCAATCGAAACTGTTAGATAACACTCCGTGGCTCCAGCATTCAATTACCATCCGGAACCCGTACGTCGACCCGCTCAACCTTCTTCAGATAGAATGGCTGAAACGAAAGCGCGGAATTTCGGCCCATACGGATGAATACAGTGCCGAGAATATCGAAAATATACTGCGATATTCAATCCAGGGTATTGCCTCCGGACTTCGTTCAACAGGATAGACTTTCATATCGGTTCATCGTATCGGCTCCGGTGGAAAAGTATTGCTTTAGATCACCGGCTTTTGTACAATTTTGGCACACTTTTCAATCAAGCATTTTTCTTGAAACGAGGCATAAAACAATGATCGGTTTACTTGTATCCCTCTTTAAACTGTTTTTATCCGGAGTGCTTGGTGGATTAATTGGCTATGAGCGGGAGAAAGAAGATAAGCCCGCTGGTTTGCGGACAGTAATGCTGGTAGCCGTTGGTGCCACCGCTTTTTCCATTGCATCCATCGAACTGGGTCATATGACCGAAATGGCAGATCCGGGGCGGGTGGCATCCTATGTGGTCGCGGGAATAGGTTTCCTGGGCGCCGGCGCCATTATCCGGGGGCAGGGTTCTATTCATGGCTTGACCACCGCTGCAGCCATCTGGGCAACAGCCGCTGTTGGCGTGCTTATCGGTATCGGTATGATTATCGAAGCGATTTTCCTGACCGGCATGGTTTATTACATCCTGCGGTATTTACCGAGTGTACTGAACCAGAATAAACAGTATAATAATGGGGATAACCATGAAAACGATTAGCAGGGTAATTATTATAAACCGGGAAAGTATATGAGAAGAAATCCTTTTCTGACCAAGTGGTTTGTTACTTTCTGTGCTGTATTACTCACCGAGCGGATTCTCCCGGGCATCACTGCTGACAATATTGTTACGCTTATCGTAACAGCTTTGCTCCTCGGAATTTTAAATGCCATACTTCGCCCGGTCCTATTAATTGTCACCCTTCCAATCACAGTGATGACTTTTGGCTTGTTCGCCCTTGTTGTGAACGGAATTGTTCTAGCCCTGACTTCAGTCCTTATTCCCGGTTTTGTAGTCGCAGGGTTTTGGTCGGCGGTTTTAGGGGCATTATTAATTTCGCTTGCCAGTGCCATCATAAATAACCTGATGAAAAATCCGTAACCCCGGGGATTATCATGAACCGACTCCTTACCATTTGCTGCACCATGTTTTTCCTTTATCCGCTATCAGGGATATCCCAGGAGAATACCGTAAATTTAGATACCGTGACATATATTGCAGACGGTGACACTATGCGAATCACCCCGGCTGCGATGGATTCGATGATGCGGGAACAAGAAGATGTAACCGATACTGATACTGCCAGGGTATCGTCCCCGAAAGAGCCCGTACCAGAAGACTCCCGGGGATTTCGCTACCAATACGGGTTTCGCAACGTTCCGTGGGGGAGTGATATCGCTACTGCCAAGCGCTATCTCAATCACGCAAAATTTGACCGGGAAGACCCGGATGCCCTGGCATGGTACGATACCATAGCAGAGGATTCGGTCTATGTCCGTCTCTATTTTTACCGGGATCAATTTTGGCAGGCTTCCTTTACCTATTTACTCGGCGACCATGCCGGCATTCAGGACTACAGTAAAAAGTTTCAGCGCATTGAAGAAGTTTTGGTGAAAAAATACGGTAATCCGGATAAAATGCGTCGCATCACCTGGGATGATAGTCCGTACATCGGAGAGGTGGATGCCATCGCAATGGGGCAGGGATTATTTCAGTCCAGATGGTTCTTTGAAGAAAAATCCTCCGGGACATCAGTGACTATGGACTTGTTGCTGCAGGGAATAAATTTCCGGCCGAATCTGGTGCTCCAATATTCAAAACCTGCCATTATTAAAGAAATCGAAAAGGTCGAGGAAGACACCTTAATACAATATTATTAACGAAGGTTCGCCCGGCACCCGGATGTCCTTATGACCGGCGTATTATCCGCACGGAATTTCTGCCGGATACCACCTCTGACTCAGAGAGATGACATCCATTTTCCTCACCAAATTCTGTTGACTTAGAGCCGGAACTGGCATAGATTTATCAACACTTCGCTTAGTTAATTTTACCATACATACAGACAGCGAATTTTCGCAATTGAAGTGCAAAAGGAGGGGGAATTTGCATTGGAACCGGTTTGTATCCGAAAACTCAGGAAAGCCCGAGATATCTCCAATAAAAAAAGCCCCGAATCCCGGGAGATTCGAGGCTTGTGTTCCGTGCCGAGGGCGGGAGTCGAACCCGCACTCCCTTGCGGGAACCGGATTTTGAATCCGGCGCGTCTGCCAGTTTCACCACCTCGGCTAAACCGGTTAAAAATATAGCAAGCGAGTTCTCAATCTCAAAGAATCTTTTCGAGGAAATATCCGGAGTGAAATGCATACTCAGGACAAATGAAATAAAGGAGCTGCCATGACTTTTTCCACTATACCGGAAATGTTCTGGACGAATGTTGAGAAATTTGCCGAACATACTTTTTTAGGATACAAAGAACAGGGAACCTGGCATACGTATACGTATCAGGACGTGGGAGACCGGGTCCGTAAAATCGCTTATGGGCTGGCTGCTCTCGGCATCTCGCGTGATGACAAGGTCTCCATACTATCGAACAATGCGCCACAGTGGGCCATTGCCGATTATGCATTACTTTCGCTGGGTGCGATCAATGTACCGGTTTATCCGACACTCATCCCAAAACAGATAGAATATATCCTGAATGACGGCGACGTGAAGGTGCTCTTCGCCGAAGATGCGACACAGGCGAACAAGGTTCTGGAAATATTCGACGACGTCGAACTCTTGACCCACATTATCCTGATGAATAATGATGATTCGTTCGATAAGGAATATATCATCACCTGGGATGAAATAGTCGAACGGGGAGAAACGTTTATTGCAAATCGGGAATTCGACCTCGAATCGCAGTGGAAGGTGACTACCAGTGATGATCTCCTGACCCTTATCTATACTTCCGGCACCACCGGGCTACCAAAAGGGGTAATGCTTACCCACGGGAATCTGACCTCCAATGTGGAAGGTGCACTAGAGCGGGTGCGGGTTGGAACGCAGGACAAGTTTCTGTCCTTTCTGCCGCTGAGTCACAGTTTCGAAAGGATGGCGGGGCATTATTTGCCAACAACTGCCGGCAGTTCAATTTACTACGCGGAAAGTATTGAAACGGTTGCGGATAATATGGGGGAAGTGCATCCCACAGTGATGACCAGCGTGCCGCGACTGTATGAAAAAATGTATATGCGGGTCAACGAAGCCGCTCAAAAAGGGTCAGCGTTGAAACGAAAAATCTTTGCCTGGGCAATCAGAGTTGGCCAGGAATACCAGCAAAAGAAAGACGACGGGGAAATCGGTGGTAGTTTAAGGTTTCGATATAACCTGGCTCACAAACTGGTGTTCTCCAAACTCCATAAACGGGTTGGCGGAGAATTGCGGTTTTTCGTTTCTGGAGGCGCCCCCCTCTCACCGGAGATCGGCCGGTTTTTTATCAGTGCCGGTATTTTGATACTGGAAGGGTACGGTTTGACAGAAACCTCTCCCGTGATCTCTGTAAATTTGCCTGATAAGTACAAGATCGGAACGGTGGGCCCGCCCATCAAAGACGTAGAAGTCAAAATAGCTGAGGATGGGGAAATACTGACGCGAGGTCCCCATGTCATGAAAGGGTACTACAAAAACCAGGAGGCGACAGCAGAAGCCATCGATGAAGAAGGCTGGTTTCATACAGGAGATGTCGGACTATTGGATGAGGATAATTTCCTGAAAATTACCGATAGGAAGAAAAATTTGATAGTCACCTCGGGTGGAAAAAATGTGGCGCCACAGCCGATCGAAGGCGCTATCGTCAACAACCAGTTTGTTGAGCAGGTCGTCCTGATCGGTGATAGACGGAAATTCATCAGTGCCCTTATTGTTCCGAATTTCGAATCCCTGGAGTCCTGGGCAAAGAAAGAAGAGATTGAATTCACTTCCAGGGAAGACCTCGTCGGGAAAGACCAGGTCAATAAGCTTTTCGAGAAAGAACTTGAAAACCAAATGGCAGACTTTGCCAGATATGAAAAGGTGAAAAAATTCACCCTGTTACCGGAAGAGTTTACCATTGAAGATGGCACTATGACGCCCAAATTAAGTATTAAGCGCCATGTCGTGGAAAAACGATATGAAAATTTAATCGATTCCATGTACGAGGATTAATTCCAGTCTGCAAAAATCCCTAAGAAAATTGCCGCTATCAAGATATGTTTACTGGTAGCGGCTTTTTCTTATTTGTCAAATAATGCCGGTGCAAAACTGTGGAAAATATCTTATGTTTAATGCTCGATACCTTGGTGCAAATCTTAAAATTGATTCAGAACATCTGATCGACAGGAAAGGAAAATTGTAACTCATATGGGCATTACGTATAAAGACGCAGGTGTTGATATTGAGGCCGGAGAATCCGCAGTTGACAAAATTAAGGAAGCAGTTAAAACCACGTATAATGGTAATGTACTCAGCGATGTCGGGCAGTTCGGTGGGTTCTACCGCTTTCCCAGAGACGAATATGCCGATCCGGTACTGGTGTCTTCCACAGATGGCGTAGGCACCAAACTCAAAATTGCATTTCAGACCGGAATCCACCACACCATCGGTCAGGATTTGGTCAATCACTGTGTCAACGATATTCTCACCAGTGGCGCCACTCCGATGTTTTTCCTTGATTACATTGGTATCGGTACGATGGATGAGGAAACGGTCACCGGTATTGTCCAGGGATTTGCCACTGCCTGCAGGGAAAATGCCTGCGTGTTAATCGGGGGTGAAATGGCGGAAATGGCCGGATTCTATGCACCCGGCGAGTACGATGTAGCCGGCACGATTGTCGGCGTTGTGGAACGGGAAAATATTATTAACGGAAGTACAATCCAACCGGGTGATGTGGCGGTTGGATTACCATCTACCGGCCTTCATACCAATGGTTATACGCTTGCACGTAAAGTATTACTTGAGAAGTATGACGTCGATACGTATATCGAAAGTCTCGGCGAGACAGTTGGCGAAGCCCTGCTGCGTACTCACAAGTCTTATCTCGGTGAGATTACTCCATTAATCGGCGATCGAAGATTGAAAGGCATTGCCCACATCACCGGTGGCGGATTACTGGGAAACTCCCGGCGAATTATTCCTGACGGGTTGGAATTGGCTGTGGATTGGAAAGCCTGGGAGATACCACCGGTTTTTCAACTGATCCAAGAGATCGGGGAGATCTCCGATAACGAAATGCGAAGGACCTTTAATTGTGGCATTGGGTTAGTTGTCATTGTCCCGGGGACAGAAGTGGAGTTTTTCCAAAATCATTTTCAATCAATGAAACTGGATTCTTTTGTCATAGGCCAAATTAACAATTCGAATTAAATCAGAGCGATTACGCATGAAAGATATCGGAGTTATCGGTGCCGGAAGCTGGGGTTTAGCACTTTCACGAAAACTGGCTTTGGCAGGTAAAGATGTAACTGTCTGGGTGTTTGAAAAAGATGAGTACGATGAACTGGTTGAAACAAGGATGGCACAGGATTACCTCAAGGGTGTTCGGTTACCGGCTTCTATCAGTTATTCTCACTCGCTTGAAAGCCTGCGCGGGTTCGACCAACTCGTTATGGCGGTACCGTCTCATGCGGTAAGAACAGTAGTCGGGCAAATGGAATCGCTGGAATTCAGTCCTTCCGTAATCATCAATGTGGCAAAGGGTATTGAGAATGATACCTTGCTGCGAATGAGCGAAGTGATAGAACAGGAGTTATCCACGGTGACACCTGAGCAGATTGTGACGATGACCGGCCCAAGCCATGCTGAAGAGGTGAGCCGGGATATTCCGACCGCTGTGGTTGCGGCGTCCACATCACTGGAATCCGCAGAGAAAGCCCAGTCATTGTTTAATGACGGTACGTTCCGCGTGTACACCAATAACGATATCATCGGGGCGGAACTGGGTGGTTCGGTCAAGAATGTCATTGCCTTAGCAGCGGGGATACTCGACGGACTGGAATTTGGTGATAATCCCAAAGCTGCGCTCATGACCCGGGGGATAGCAGAAATCACCAGACTGGGACTTGCGGCCGGCGCCAAAGAAGAGACCTTTTCGGGATTATCCGGTATCGGGGATTTAATTGTGACATGCCTCAGCCAGCACAGCCGGAACCGCCATGTAGGCGAAGAGATCGGCAGAGGACGGAAACTGGACGAAATTATCGGCGCGATGAAAATGGTAGCGGAAGGCGTCAAGACCACGCAATCCGTGCAGGACCTTGCCGGGAAATATAGCGTCGATATGCCTATCACTGAACAGGTAAGCCAGGTGTTATTCCACGATAAATCACCCCGGGCAGCCTTAACAGACTTAATGACCAGGGAACCGGTACACGAGCGTCATTCCATGTAGCGGACAGGCGGTAGAAACCAGTCATGGATCCGGACAGACGAGAATTTCTTCTCTCTCTTGTAAATAATATAATGTTGGCATTGGGGATTGGCGTTTTCGCATCCCTGATTATTGAGTACGGGTTTTTCGTCTCCGACTCCACGCTGCGCTTATTACACTATTATGATTATAGTGTCCTTTTCTATTTTATCTTCCACGATTTTTTCAAGCTTGCCATTGTTGAGAATAAGCAATCATTCCTCAGGTATAATTGGCTGAATTTTTTCTTCTTCAGTGCATTGTTGATTTTTTTCCTTTTATATAATCCCTGGTGGCAATTCCCGCTTTTCTCACAAGAAATGAGAAATATCCCGTTTCGCAGAATTGCCAAAATATTTATTGTTATTACACAGGTATATATCCTGTTTGCCACCATGTTTTCTACGCTGAAATTCGGACAAAAGCTGGCATTTGCCCGGTTTCAGCCGATTCCGATCCTGCTGGGAAGTTTTGCCGGGCTCATATTAATCGGGTCCGGCTTGCTTTCCCTGCCAAAGGCAACCGTGGGGCATTCTATTTCCTATGTGGATGCGCTTTTTACCTCAACCAGCGCAACATGTGTGACCGGCTTAATTGTGGTAGATACCGGAACCTACTTTTCTCAACTCGGCCTCTGGGTGATTCTGCTGCTTATGCAGACGGGGGGATTGGGCATTATGACTATGACCGCCTTTTTCGCTGTGGTCCTCGGTTCTAAAATGAGCGTCCGGCAACGGGTTATCATGCAGGATCTGCTGTCTGACGAAAATATGGCAAGGATTGGACAAACGCTCTGGCAGGTCCTGGGTTTAACGGTCTTTATCGAGGTTGTAGGCGTCATTACTCTGTACGAATTATTTCCGGCCGAAGCCTTCCCGGAAGGCGACCGTTTTTTTCAGGTTTTGTTCCACACAGTTTCAGCATTTTGTAATGCGGGATTTTCTACATTCTCTGACAGTATTGTTGGATTTTCGGACAAAGCGATGCTGGTTGGCACATTTGCCACGCTGATTATATTGGGAGGGCTGGGTTTTCCGGTTTTGGTGAATCTGCTGGGACACCGGTTTTTCGGAACGACCGGTCCCTGGGGTAAGAAAAAACCACGGGTCAGCTCACAGACCCATATTGTATTAATAATGTCCGCAATCCTCATAGTAGTAGGCGCAGTGTGGATTTGGTTCGCTAATTATGGTTTCACCGGTCGGTGGGATGTTACATGGCAGGGAATATCCCACAGCCTGTTTCAGTCGATTACCTCACGGACTGCAGGCTTTAATACCGTAAATATTGGCGCAATGGCACTCCCGGCACTGGTGGGGATGATGGTTTTGATGTTTATCGGCGCCAGCCCCGGGTCTACGGGAGGTGGCGTAAAAACGACAACCTTTTTCCTGTCAATCCAGGCAATATGGGCACAATTGACCGGAAAAAGACAGGTAGTATATCGACATCGAACCTTCCCAAACCAATTACTCCATCAGAGTTTATTGCTTATTTTAGCTGCCCAGCTGGTGATCGGAACCGGATATCTGGCTCTGGTAGTCCTGGAAACCGCCGATCCAATGGCATTGTTGTTTGAGGCAATTTCCGCATTTGGCACCGTAGGGCTGTCAATGGGGGTTACGCCGGAACTCTCTCCGGCCGGGCGGGTTACTATCGTGCTGCTAATGTATGTAGGACGTGTAGGGCCGCTGGCTTTGGCAATTGCGTTTGGCAAGTCCGAAAAAAAACACAATTATGAATTCCCGGAAGAATCTGTTATGATCGGGTAAGGAGGCTGTATGGGAAAATTTGTGGTAATCGGATTGGGCGTGTTTGGTCGACAGGTGGCATTAACCTTGGCACAAGAGGGTGCGGAGGTTATCGCCGTGGATTCAGATATGGAACGTGTTGAAGAAATCCACGATTATATCGCCTATGCTGTTCGGCTCGATTCAACCGATGCGTCTGCTCTGAACTCGCTGGGTTTGCAGGATATGGACGCAGCCATCGTCGCAATCGGCGAGAATTTCGAGGCGAATTTACTCACCGCTGCCTATTTAAAACAAATGGGGGTGAAGAAGGTGATTACACGGGCAAGCAATCCGATTCATCGGCGTATTTTGGAACAAATTGGCGCTGACGAGATTATATCTCCTGAAGACGAGGTCGGAAGAAAAACGGCACACAGGCTCTTGCGGCCAAATCTGGTTGACTACCTGGATGTTGCCGAAGACTATAAATTAATCAGGATGGAAACTCCGGAAGAACTTATGGGGAAGTCTCTCGGAGATATTGATTTTCGGAAAAATTATCAACTGAATATTATCAGCATTAATAAAAAGCAGCCTCAGGACGCGGAAAACGGGGAGGAAGTCGAAGAGGTTACCCATGAGGCAGTTCCTACCAGCCAGACTGTTCTCGAGGAAGGGACAATCCTTGTGATCGTGGGACAGGAAAAAGATATCAATAAATTCATCGAAAAGTATTCCTGAAGAGTGTTGCGGCGAGTCATTTATATAGCAGCCCTGTATACGGGATTGGCGTTTATCCTGGTACCCCGGACAGGGGTAAGCCAAAATTATTTTGATGGCATCTGTGGCTATCCGTATACAAGTCAACCGGTAACCAACCCGGTAATTTATCAGTCCCTGCGAAAACCCACGCTGGATTCCGATACGACCTTTAATATCCGAAAAAATGTGTCCGAACAGTCCAATGAATTTATCAACGATGTCCCGTTTACGCGAGTATACTCAGGTGATGAACTTGAAATTTACGTGGAAACCGACGAATGGAATTCCGAGCGGGTGACGGATCAAATCGTCGAGGATCTGAGAAAAGCCATGCTGGAGGAGACGCCTGAAGGGTCCGTGTACCCGAACCAGGGCATTTTTGAGACAGAGGTCGAACTGTTCGGAGAACCGCCAGACATCGATAACAACGGGAAGGTATTTATCCTGCTCATTGATGTCCGGGATAATTACGACCCGGAAGACGGCGGAAGTTATATTGCCGGGTATTTTGATCCCGCTGACCAGCAGAGTGCCTATGGAAATCATAGTGATATCCTGTATATCGATACAAACCCGGGATTACAGTCCGGCAACTTTTTACATACGATGATGACCGCAGCGCACGAGCTGCAGCACTTGTTGCATTATGCCGCGGATAAAGATGAGAGCGTGTGGATCAATGAGGGTTTATCGGAAGTAACGGCTCACCTGTTTGGGCTGCCCGGGCGAAATTTCTCGCACTTTCTGGATGACCCAACCCGGAATCTGACAAATTTTGACCAAAGCATTCAGGACTACGCAAAAGTGGGGTTGTGGACCCTGTATTTGTACAATCAGTATGGCGAAGATTTTCTGAACGACCTCACGCGCAATCCATCGAATGGAATCACTGGCCTAAATGAAGTATTCAAGAACCGTGGTTTGCCAACCTTCAAAGACAATTTTACGAATTGGACCATCGCTAACGCGGGGCATGGGTATTTGCCTGTGGACCCGGTTAATACAAAATACCGGTATGGCAGTTTCAATGTTGCGAGTCCTTATCCGGCGCTGGTGATTTCGAATTTTCCGGCTCCGGAACAGTCGGGAAATCTGAAGGGATATTCCGCTTCATACATCCGGGTTATTGGAGGCCAGGATATTTCCGCACAGTTTTTTCCTCCATTAGTTACCTCCATGGATGCAACGCTTTTACTCTCAGACGATGATGGGTTCGAGACGGTCAGGTGGCCTGATGTAAGCAATGGTGGCTATTATGATTTTCTGAGTTATAACCAGTACGAAAATGCCTGGCTCGTGCTCACCAACGCTAAAGATATGCGGGGCACACAGAGTTATACCGTCACCTTCAATGGACTGGGGGGCAAGATCGTTGAGACTCTCGATTATACTGAAGGACCGCCGGAATTTTATATTACCCAGAACGGAGGCACACCTGCCGTCGAATTCGATTTTCCCTCGGCAGAAACCGAGTTGCTTCAGGCAAGTGTCAATCTGTTTAATAATACACCGGTTACCCTTGAACTGCGGGAAAGTAAGGACGGTGCACTGCTCGCACGGAATATGCTTAGTTCACCGAACCAGGGATGGAATTCCTGGGGGCTTGACTCCCTGGATGTAAAGCTATCCGAAGCGAGTTTACTGGTGTTACCGATCGACGGCACCGAATCCAACGGCGTGGGATATACCAGCGATAATGGCTCCTCAGGTAACAGTTACTTCAGGGGAGCAAATTCCTCCCATTTTTACCCGTTAGATTCTCTCTCTGTGGGAAGCGATAATAACAAACTCAACGGTGACTGGAGCATGCGAATGCAAATCAGTTATCCGGGAACTGCTGATAGCACAAATAAAGGAAACTGGAAGCATAATCCGTGGATAGTCTCAACTGAGCAGCACGGAACAAGCATCACACTGACTGTCCAGTTCGAGGAAGCCGGACCACTTCGGATAGATGTATTTAATATTTTGGGCCAGAAAGTGGAGACTGTGGTGAACACCAATTATCCACAGCCAAATCAGCCGTATACAATTCAGTGGGATGCCAGAAATTCTGCCGGCACTCGGGTGAGCAGCGGTGTCTATTTTTTCGCTGTCCGGTACAAGGATAAACACATGACGAAAAAAATCACCTTGTTGTGGTAAATTGGGTTTAATTGAAATAAATACTGTTTTCCAGGAAAACTATGTATATATTGTGCCGATTTAGAGGAATGAAATCAGAGGTTTATCAAGATACAGATAAGACGTGAAGCGCTTTTTGCCTTTCGTGCATATTTTTTGAATTGCATCAATTAAGCCACCTTGGTCCATTTTTAATATTGAGTTACGTTTCATAGAAAAAATCGAACACGAAAAGATGAAGGAGAGTTTCCTTTGAGTAAGGAATTTGAGGGTATCCTCGAGATGGAAGATCGGGGATACGGATTTATACGCCAAAAGTCTATTGACTGGAGGCGAACGAATGATGATATCTTTGTGGCACCGAATATCATTTTGGACAATGAGTTACGACAGGGGTGCCGGGTCGCCGGTGATACCGAACCGGGACGTGAAAGCGGACTGCAGGTAAAATCGGTATCAGAAGTTAATGGCGTGCCAGTGAAAAAATGGTTTGAAATTAAACGGTTTAGCGATCGCATACCCATTTCGCCTATCGAACCCTTTACGCTGGAACGGCATGGCGGGGATAAAACCGGCAGGGTTATTGACGCGATTTCACCCATAGGAAAGGGACAGCGGTCCCTCATTGTCTCACCGCCGCGTGCCGGGAAAACTGTCTTACTGAAAAATATCGCGAAATCCCTGGAAAAAAATCACCCCGAAACCCAGATAATCGTATTGTTGGTAGATGAACGGCCCGAAGAAGTGACCGATGTACTTCGTTCTGTCAAAGGGGAAGTATTTGCCAGTTCCAAAGACCAAAACACACAAAATCATTTACGTGTGGCTGAGATCACCCTGGCTTATGCAAAGCGCAGGGCAGAGATGGGTGAAGATATTGTCATGCTTGTCGATTCTCTGACCCGGTTGGGACGCGCTGCCAATGCGAATCAGAAAAGTTCCGGTCGGACTATGACCGGTGGTATTGATATCCGGGCGATGGAATTTCCAAGGGCTCTGTTTGGCGCTGCCAGGAAAATAGAAGATGGCGGATCACTGACAATAGCTGCTACCGCACTGGTGGATACGAACAGCCGAATGGACGACTATATCTTTGAGGAATTTAAAGGGACCGGCAATATGGAACTCGTCCTGGATCGATCCCTGGCCGAGCAACGGATTTTCCCTGCCGTAAATATTCTGGAGTCGGGAACCAGGCAGGAAGAAAAACTTTTCGGTAAAATGACATCAGCACATCAGCGACTGCGCAGGGAGCTGAGTCGTTATAGTGCGAGAGAAGCACTGGAGACCTTACTGAATCTGATTGAAAAGACCAGTTCCAACGATGAAATGCTCAGGCAGTTTGATCGCCGTGCAAAGGTATCATGAAGAGGCACGAAGCACTTGTAACGCTCTCTTCTGATCATCACACCGGTCTCGTCTGGTCCAGGAAACTTAAAAAAGTCTCTCCGGATTCACCCTCATCTGAAGCGAAACAGCTCGCCCGGGAATTTCTGCCGCAGTGGGATAATGATATCAACCTTCATTTTCAGCGTGAAGAAGAAATACTACTCCCGTATTTCGCCCGGGAAGGCGATTTTACCCATGAGTCGATCTGGACGATGTTACAGCACCATATCGTACTCCGAAGGGACGTTGCTAGATTACGGAGTGAAGTTACGGTGGAATTGCTCCGTCAGATCGGTGAAAAACTTGAGGAACATATCCGCCACGAAGAACGGGTGGTATTCCCCCTGATTGAGCAGCAAGCTTCGGATACGATCCTGCAAAAAATACACGCCGAATTAAGCGAATAAAATAGCCCCGACACAGGGGGAGTATCTGCACGGTTTTCCCGTTCTAATGCGCTTGATTTTACTTGCACATATTTCTAATTTCTTTCACTTCTACCGATAATACTTTCAAAATCAATAACCAGCCAAGGAGTCATTTATGGCCAAAAAATTTCAAAATTTTATTGCGGGTGAATGGTGTGATTCTGTAAGCGGTGAACGCTTTGAGAACAGGAATCCCGCCGATTGGGATGAGGTAATCGGGACGTTCCCGAAATCAGCCAAAGAGGATGTTGACCGGGCGGTTGCCTCAGCGAGAAAAGCGTATGAATCCTGGAGAAAAACACCGGCACCCGTCCGAGGCGAAATAATGAAAAAAGCCGGTGACCTGATGGTGGAACGGAAAGAGGAAATTGCCCAGGTTATGACCCGTGAAATGGGTAAGGTTATTGATGAAACGCGCGGCGATATGCAGGAAGGCATCGATACGGCCTATTATGCTTTTGGAGAGGGGAGACGGTTATTCGGAAATACTGTTCCATCTGAGTTGCCGAACAAAACACAATGGACCCGCCGTCGTTCAATCGGTGTTGCCGGGTTGATCACACCCTGGAATTTTCCCATGGCAATTCCCACCTGGAAAACATTTCCGGCACTGCTTTCGGGAAACACTGTGGTCTTTAAGCCAGCCAGCGATACGCCGGCAACCGGCACACTGTTTGTCGAACTCTTACTCGAAGCCGGAGTTCCGCCGGAAGCTATCAATATTGTGCATGGAGGCGGGAGTTCCGTAGGAACAGCTATCGTTGAACACGATGATATTGATTTGATTTCTTTTACCGGCTCATCCGAAGTCGGCCGGATTATTAATGGGAAAGCCGGTGCCGGACTGAAACGGGTTTCGCTTGAAATGGGCGGGAAAAATGCCCAGATCGTCATGGATGATGCCAACCTCGAATTGGCGCTTGACGGCGTACTCTGGGGTGCCTTTGGTACCACCGGACAGCGATGCACCGCAACGAGTCGGTTGATACTTCATGAAGATATCCATGATGAATTTGTGGATATGGTTATCAGGGAAGCGAAGGAACTGAAGCTAGGAGACGGTCTCGACGAAACCGTGGATGTGGGTCCGGTTATCAATGAAGGTGCCCGCGAAAAAATTCATAAATACGTCGAGATAGGCCAGAAAGAAGGAGCCAATATGGTTCTCGGTGGCGATATAGCTGATGAAGGAGACCTGGCCAAGGGGTGGTTCTATAAGCCGACTATTTTCACGGATGTCAAACCGGATATGCGCATTGCCCAGGAAGAAATTTTTGGTCCGGTACTCAGTATTATCAAGGTTAAGTCACTGGATGAAGCTATTCAGGTACTTAATGGTGTTGAATACGGACTGTCTTCGAGTATTTATACCCAGGATGTCAATGCTGCGTTTACCGCATTTGATGATATCGATTGTGGTATTACCTATGTAAACGGGCCCACAATTGGTGCTGAATGCCATATGTCCTTTGGCGGAACGAAAAGCACCGGAAATGGTCATCGCGAAGGTGGTTGGGAAGTCTATGAGTTTTATACCGATGCCCAGACGTGCTATGTCGATCACAGCGGGACATTACAGCGTGCACAAATTGACAATCGTTAAGGAAGTGTTTTCTGCGCTTGTATCCGGCATACTCTGCTATCGTTGGCACTTTGGTATGACGTAGAAATAGCCAGGCTTAGAGCAGAGTAATTATACAACGTGTTTACTAAATTTCAATAAATTGAAAGGGTCACATTATGCCTAGAACTGCACCTGAGAAAGTGCACGAAGTAATAGGTCAGCATATGCTGGCTGATGGTCTGGAACCAATAGTTGATCTGGAGAAAAGTCACGGAAGCTGGGTTTATGATCCCATCTCCGGCAAAGAGTATCTCGATTTGTTCTCCTGTTTTGCAAGTATGCCTGTAGGGTGGAGTCATCCTAAAATCGTTGCCCGAAAAGATGAATTGGGCGTAGCGGCTGTGAACAAGCCGACTAATTCGGATATATACTCCACGCAGATGGCGGATTTCGTTGACACCTTCGCTCGGGTTGCCAAGCCCGACTACTTTAAATATTTCTTTTTCATCAGCGGAGGTGCCCTCGCAGTTGAAAATGCCATGAAAGCCGCGTTTGACTGGAAGTATCGGAGGGAAATGGACAAGGGCAATACGGTGAATCCTGATGATCTGAAAGTCATCCATTTTGAAAAGGCATTTCACGGCCGCACGGGCTATACACTCTCGTTAACCAACACGGCTGATCCGCGGAAAACACAATATTTCCCGAAATTCCAGTGGCCACGGATTACGACACCATACATTACGTTCCCAATGAATGAGGGAAACCTGGCAAAAGTGAAAGAGCTCGAAGAGAAAGCGATAAACCAGATTAAACAGGCCATTGCTGATAATCCGAACACCATCGCGTCGCTCGTAATCGAACCGATTCAGGGTGAAGGCGGTGATAATCACTTTCGCGATGAGTTCATGGTCCAACTGAGAAAAATCTGCGATGAACACGACATTATGTTTATCATGGATGAGGTCCAGTCGGGTGTGGGGCTGACCGGGAAATTCTGGGCACACGAACATTTCTCGGTGAATCCTGATATGATTGCCTTTGGCAAGAAGACCCAGATCTGTGGATTTATGAGCACTAACCGGATCGATGAAGTGGAAAAGAATGTCTTCCACGAATCCAGCCGCATTAATTCCACCTGGGGTGGAAATATTGTGGACATGGTCCGTTTTATGATGTACCTGGAAATCATTGAAGAAGAGAACTTGGTGGAGCACGCCGTAACCCAGGGTGAATACCTGTTGAATAAACTGTATGCGCTGCAGGATAAATACAGTGGTACGATCTCCAATGCACGCGGGAAGGGATTAATGTGCGCCTTCGATTTACCGGATACGGGAACAAGGGATAAACTCATGCAGACCATCTGGAAAGAAGGGGCTCTCATCTTGGGCAGCGGAACGAAGGCTCTTCGGTTCCGTCCTCACCTGACCGTTACCAAAGATGATATCGACAAAGGTATTGATATTGTTGAAAAAGCGCTGTTGGACCTGTAAATCATATCGGTAAAATGAACACGTGAAGCAACCCGTCTGTGTGACGCAGGCGGGTTGTTGTGTTTTAGAAGCCATTTTCCTGCAGAGACTGGAAGGAGATGTCTGGCAGGGGATCCTCCCCCGGAGCACTGCGTTCAGAATGACACCGTGGGCACTTTTTCTGTCGCAGTTTGGACAATTTCACACAACGGGTTATGAGCTTGTTGAAACGTAGGTTTCTGATTATCATCAGAACAGGATAATCGTGGTACTGGCTAATCGAATAATCATCAAATGGACGGGGAAATAATGAGTGATCACCATGGTATATTGTATGTTGTTGCGACACCAATAGGCAACCTGGAGGATATCACGTTTCGGGCGGTACGCATCCTTTCAGAAGTGAATGCAATTGCTGCCGAAGATACCAGGGTCACGAAACGATTATTGGACGAATACGATATTTCGACACCCCTCACGCGGTACCATGATCATAACAAAGAGGAGGTAACTCCTGGACTGGTCACCCGCCTCCGCGGAGGCGAGGATTTGGCCATCGTATCTGATGCAGGGACACCAGGAATCAGTGATCCGGCATTTTACCTGGTGCGTGAAGCAATCCGTAATAATATTCGTTGTGTTCCAATCCCAGGGCCGTCGGCAGTCATATCTGCGCTTATCGTATCAGGACTGCCTACCGATCGCTGGGTATTTGAAGGATATCTGCCGAAGAAAAAAGGGCGGCATACCCGGCTGCTTGAGCTGGCGGAGGAGGAGCGGACGATAGTGTGCTATGAAGCTAAATACCGTCTTTTGAAAACCCTCGGGGATGTAGCGGAATATTTTGGCGAAGACCGTCAGGTGGCAGTGGGGCGGGAGTTGACAAAAAAATTCGAGGAAATTGTGCGGGGATCGTGTGCTGAGGTTACTGAATATTTCTCCGATAATGTAATCAAAGGAGAATTTGTAATTGTAGTAAGAGGAAAGGCCTGATTACGGTAAAAATTCCTGGAGGTATTTCCACTTGGTTTTTCTATATTTACGTTTTAATAATAATAGGATGAGCGTAATATGAATAAACCCGGTCTGCTGCTGACATTTGAAGGAATTGACGGTTCCGGCAAATCCACCCAGGCAACCATGCTCTTTCACCGGCTGCTCCGGGAAGGGTACAATGCCCTGTTGGTCCGGGAGCCGGGTGGGACGTCGATCTCCGAAAAAATTCGTGACGTTTTGCTTGATATAAAACATGAGAATATGGCTGATACCACAGAATTGTTACTCTACGCAGCCAGCCGGGCGCAGCTGGTGGCAGAGAAAATTAGACCCCATCTGGAGGATGGAGTTATAGTGATTTGTGATCGGTATACGGATTCAACGCTGGCCTACCAGGGCTATGGACGGGGGCTGAATACGGAATTTATCAGGAACCTGAATGCATTGGCCACCCAGGAGACAATTCCCGATACAACGTACATCATTGATGTGGATTTAACGACAGCAGCAGAACGGTCCACTATTGACAAGGCTGACCGCATGGAGCGGGAGAAGCAGGAATTTAAAAAACGGGTTCAGGATGGATACCATGCAATTGCGGCTCAGGAACCGGCACGGGTACTCCTGGTACCGGGGGAAGAAGAAATTGATACGCTGCATGAAAAGATATGGGAATTGACCGTACCCAACTTAAGACTAATAAAAAAATGATGAACTATGATGAAAAACTTTATGCGTAATAATAAACCGAAAACAATCGTACTAGTTTTTACGCTGGTCATCGGTACCTCGTATTTTGCCTTTGCAGACTACTATCGGGATTTAAGTTCCCAGTTACATTTGTTTACTGACCTGTACAAAGAACTGGTGGTCAATTATGTTGATCAGGTGAATCCGGATGCCCTGATTAATGCAGGGATCGAAGGGATGCTGGCAACTCTGGATCCCTACACCGTTTATCTGGAGAAGGAAGATCAGCACGGGATTAAAACTCTGACCGAGGGAAAATACGGAGGTGTCGGGATCCGGTTAGGTGTCCGGAATGATACGTTGACTGTCATAGCGCCTATGGAGAGCAGTCCTGCATTGCGGGCGGGTATACGGGCCGGTGATAAAATTGTACAGATCGATACGTTACGGGCAGTAGAAATGCGACTGTCGAAGGCTGCCAGCAAGATGCGAGGTAAACCCGGGACCAAGGTAACACTGTCTATCCTGCGGCCGGGATTCGGTGACCGTATACCGTTTGTTTTGGAACGGGAATATATCAAAGTCCATGACCTGACATATGCCGATGACATCGGCGACGGTATCGGATATTTCAAACTCACATCCTTTTCAAAAAATACCGATACGGAGCTTCGCAAGGCGTTCCGGGAACAGAACGTGGATGAACTCAACGGCCTTATCCTCGACTTACGCGATAATCCCGGCGGACTGCTTACATCGGCACTTGATGTGATTGAGTTATTCATCGAGCCCGGAGTTGGAGTCTTGTCGACCCGGGGGCGAACGGAGAAGGCAAATCAGTCGTTCAAAACCAGCAAAAAAGCGATCGTGCCTGCGGACATCCCTGTGGCAATTATGGTGAACCACGGATCGGCATCTGCCAGTGAAATTGTTGCCGGGGTGCTGCAGGACCTCGACAGGGCGATCATCATTGGAAACAGCACATTCGGGAAGGGACTTGTCCAGACTGTTGTTCCGATTACGCGCGAATCGGCGATCAAGATCACTACGGCAAAATATTACATCCCGAGCGGGAGGCTGATCCAGAAGCAGGATTACTTTAATAAACAGGTGATTGAGGAGCCCGCTGAGCAGGACAGCATATTTTATACACAGAATCATCGGAAAGTGTACGGCGGGGGAGGCATTAACCCGGATATCAAAGTTAAAGGGGACACAATGCCCCGGCAGGTGAGGGCAATAGCTGCAAAGAATTTGTTTTTCCGGTTTGCTGTGGAATACCATAATCAACACATTGAGCGGTCTTGGCCCTTCACAATATCCGATTCTTTGTACCGTGAATTCCTCTCGTATATGGAGAACAAGGATTTTACCATCCGATTAGACTCCGAAAAATTGCTCAATCGGTTCCTGGCAAGTCTTGATTCGGTCGAGTTAAGCCGACCTGACCTCGCGAATGCGCGGAACACATTCAGGAAACACCTGGCACAGGAAAACACATGGGACCCGGACACGGAGATCCGGTCTTGGATCATTCGAAATCTGCGACGGGAATTTGCGCAAATGTATGGCGGAACCAAGGCGCGTATTATCAACGGAATCACTCATGACCAGGCACTGCAGATGGCGGTGAATATTTTGAATGATCAGGCGAGATACCGGACACAGCTCGGATTTGCTTCTTCCATGGAAACCGCAGAGAATTAGACGCTTTTATGCTTGACATTACGTGACCGTAAACCCTAAATTCTCTACGATTTGCCCAAATGGCTGGCAGATCAGATTGAGGGCGATTAGCTCTGCTGGTTCAGAGCACTAGCTCGACACGCTAGGGGTCACTGGTTCGAATCCAGTATCGCCCACAAACGTGCTAATTAAACAAGATGCAGAAATTGACAGTACATGGACGAAATAAAAGTAACTCTCCCAGATGGTTCCTCGCAGGAATACCCTGCTGGTGTTACTCCCCTCGAAATTGCTCAATCTATTGGTAAGCGTCTCGCCAAAGCCGCTGTTGCAGCTAAAATTAACGGCGAACAAGTTGATATAAACCGTCCAATCCATGAGGATTGCGAACTCGAAATTATTACTATTGATTCAGAGGAAGGCCACGAAATTCTGCGGCACAGTACTTCTCATTTGATGGCGCAGGCCGTCGAACAGCTCTATCCCGAGGCAAAAATCGCCATCGGTCCGCCGATTGAGAAGGGATTTTACTACGATATCGACGTGAATGAGCCGTTCTCCGATGAGGATTTGGAAAAAATCGAAGAACGGATGCACGCCATCGCTGAAGAAGATTATGAAGTGACGCGTGAGGAAAGGTCCATTGACGACCTGATAGACCTCTTTGACGCGCGCGATGAAGATTACAAAATCGAAATCCTCGAACAGATTCGCGACGAGGCGGGCGACGATTCTGCATCGGTTTACTGGCAGGGTGATTTTGTCGATCTCTGTCGCGGACCGCATACGCCGACCACCGGATGGCTGAAGCATTTTAAATTGCTGAACGTGGCCGGAGCATACTGGCGTGGGGATGAAAATAATCAGATGCTCCAGCGAATTTATGGTACCAGTTGGCCGAGCGAAAAGGAATTGCAGGAATATCTCGACCATTTAGAGGAAGCGAAGGCCCGGGATCACCGGAAACTGGGAAAAGATCTGGACCTGTTTAGTTTTCACAAGGAATCGCCGGCTGCACCGTTTTTTCATCCCAAGGGAGCCATCATTTATAATGAACTGGTCGAATACATCAGGGAAATGTACCGGGAATATGACTATTCTGAAGTGATTACCCCACAGATTCTCGATTTGGATCTCTGGCACCGATCCGGGCATTACGAGAATTACAAGGAGAATATGTATTTTACCTCCCAGAGGGGTGATGAAAAAGAATTTGCCGTGAAGCCGATGAATTGTCCAACCCACACCTTCATCTACAGTTCGCAAAAGCGGTCATATCGTGATCTGCCGCTGCGGATTGCCGATTTCGGACGACTACACCGGTACGAGCGGACTGGCGCCACCGGCGGCCTCACCCGGGTTCGTTCCTTTGCGCAGGATGATGCCCATATCTTTTGTACTATCGAACAAATTGAGTCCGAAGTTGTCGAACTTGTGGAGATTATACTCAACACATATGCGCTCTTTGAGTTCGACGAGGTTGAGATCGAACTCTCCACCATGCCAGAAAAACATATTGGCGATGTTGCGACCTGGGATCAGGCGGAGTCTATTTTAAAGAAGGCACTCGAGCAGTGTGGATACGAGTATAATATCAATGAAGGCGACGGGGCATTTTACGGCCCGAAAATTGACTTTATTATCAAAGATGCACTGGATCGCGACTGGCAGCTTGGGACAGTGCAGCTGGATTTCATGATGCCGGAACGATTTGACCTGAGCTATACTGCTTCAAGTGGCGAAGAAAAACAACCGGTCATGGTCCACAGGGCAATACTCGGTTCGCTGGAACGCTTTATCGGAATCCTGATTGAGCACACTGCCGGGGAATTACCGCTTTGGTTAACACCGGTTCAATTTACGCTCTTACCAATTACAGATAACCACCATGACTATGCCTATGAACTTAAAAACAAATTCTTTGCGGCGGGGCTACGGGTTGAAGTCGATGCGCGAAACGAAAAAGTAGGGGCGAAAATCCGGGATGCCGAGTTACAGAAAATTCCGTACATGGGCATCGTCGGCGACCGCGAAGTGGAAAGCGGGACAGTCTCCCTGCGACAGCATACTGTCGGAGATGTTGGAGCCTTGCCAGCATCAGAAGTATTAGGTAAATTATCAGATGAGATAAAAGAAAGACGTGTACGTAATAATACTAAGCAGGAGGATCAATAAGTTTGAAAGACGAATTACGGGTTAATGACGACATTCGGGTTCACAAGGTACGACTCATAGACAACGAAGGTGAACAGGTTGGAATTGTGGACATAAACGAAGCTCGTAATATGGCAGAGGAGCGGGGATACGACCTGGTTGAGGTTGCCCCGAATGCTGATCCTCCGGTGTGCAGGCTTCTTGATTACGGAAAATATCTCTATGAGCAAAAGAAAAAAGAGAAAGAGGCGAAAAAGAAGCAGCATACCATTGAAGTGAAGGAAGTCCGGTTTCGTCCACAGATTGAAGAGCATGATTTTCAGACCAAACTGAATCAGATGCGAAAATTCCTGGAAAATGGCAATAAGGTAAAGGTCACGGTATTTTTTCGGGGTCGTGAAATGGAATACCAGGAATTCGGGGAAGAATTATTAGACCGGGTTGTTGAGGAAACGAAAGATGTAGCGACAATTGATGGTAAGCCAAGTATGGAAGGCCGTCAAATGGTCATGTATTTAATGGGAAGTACAAACTGACTGAGGTGACAACATATGCCAAAAATGAAAAGTAATCGCGGTGCAAAAAAACGATTTAAAACGACTGCCAAGGGGAAGGTGAAACGGCACAGTGCCTATACCGGACACCAGTTTTCCTCAAAATCCGCAGAGCAGAAACGCCGGTTACGGCAGGGAAAAATCGTTGACAAGGCCGATGAAAAACGAATTAAACGAATGTTGCAAAGTTAAAGGAAATTGATTCATGCCACGCGCAAATAGTTCTGCACCAAGAAAACGACGTCATAAAAAAGTAGTAAACGAAGCCAAGGGATATTTTGGTGCGCGATCCAGGTTGTACCGCACCGCCAAGGACGCGGTTGAAAAAGCCGGCCAGTACGCTTACCGGGACAGGCGAAAGAGAAAACGTGATTTCCGGAGTCTTTGGATCACCCGCATCAACGCAGCCGCGAGACAACATGATATGAGTTATTCGCGGTTCATGCACGGATTAAAAGAAGCCAATATCGAACTGAACCGGAAAATGTTGGCAGATATGGCCATACGCGATCCCGAGGGATTCGAGGCGATTGTCAACAAAGTAAAGTAGCGCCACACTTCCATGGCGTTGACTGACGACATAGAGGATATTCGATCCCGGTTTTCCAAAGCACTTGAGTCCGCAGGTGATAACCTCGAAGAACTCGAGTCCTTGCGGATACAGTATCTCGGACGTAAAGGGAAGGTCCAGCAGCTATTCAGTATAATCGGTCAAGCTGACCCCGAAGTACGTCCAAAAATCGGTAAGCTTATCAACGATTTAAAGGAAGAGGTTGCCGAGCAACTTAATTCTGCAAAGTCCCGGGCTGAGGCGGCGAAAGAGCAGGAAGAGGCTGAAATTGATGTCACGCTGCCGGGAGTTCGGCCGTTTGTCGGACACGATCATCCGTTAGCGCTCACCATGGCTGAAATGCAGAAAATTTTTACGTCGCTGGGATTTGTGACTATGGAAGGCCCGGAGATCGAAACCGATTATTACAACTTTGAAGCGTTGAATATTCCCAAAGACCATCCTGCAAGGGATATGCAGGATACCTTTTACATCGATGACGAAATTGTCCTGCGCACACATACGTCGCCTGTCCAGGTTCGCATCATGGAAGAATACCAGCCGCCGGTGCGTATTGTGGTGCCAGGTCGGGTGTACCGCAACGAAGCGGTCAGCGCCCGTAGTAATTGCCTTTTTTATCAGATCGAAGGCTTGTATGTGGATGAAGACGTCACCTTTGCTGACCTGAAGGGGACACTGCAGCAGTTCATTCACCGGTTTTTTAGTAAAGATGCCAGGGTCCGGTTTCGCCCGGATTTTTTTCCGTTTACCGAGCCCAGCGTTGAAATTGATGTGTCCTGCTTTATTTGCGGCGGGTCAGGATGCAGGCTTTGCAAAAATGAAGGCTGGCTTGAGATTCTTGGGGCTGGGATGGTGGACCCGAATGTCTTTCAATATGTAGGATACGATCCGGAAAAATACACTGGATTTGCGTTTGGTATGGGCGTCGACAGAATTGCCCTGATGAAATACGGGGTGCATGATATACGGCTCCTCTATGACAGCGATCTCCGCTTCCTGCGCCAGTTCTGAAATATCCGCGACTATATTTAAATCGCCCATCCGGGAGGAATTCCTTTCACGATAAAATGATATTTGCAATGAGTTTTCTATGGAACAATTCGGGAGACCATATTTGTGCTGGCGGCAAACCTGGAAGCGGTCAGTGACGAGGGATGATAAATATGAACGGTCAAGTACCTGAACAATTTAACACTGAGTAGCTACCATGCGTGTATCACTGGATTGGCTTGGCGAATATACAGATTTTGATCAGTCAGGGAAAAACCTGGCTGATGCGATGACCTTAACATCGCTGGAGTCAATCACTTTTCTGAAAGAAAATCCCTTTTATAAAGAGATTACCGTGGGCCGAATCCGAACGGTCGAGGATCATCCCAACGCAGATAAACTCAAAGTGTGCGTGGTTGAAGTCGGTCCGGAAAACATTGCACAAATTATTTGCGGGGCACCGAATGTCCGGGCAGACCAGATGGTGCCCGTAATTCATCCCGACTCCACCCTTCCCGACGGCAACAAGATTGAAAAGGTCAGCCTTCGTGGCGTGGAATCAAACGGGATGATTCCTTCAGAACGGGAATTGGGACTGAGCGATTCACACGCCGGTATTTTAGTGCTACGGGATGATACAGAGGTTGGCACGAACTTCTGGGACTATCTGCGGGAATATTGGCAGGGGCTCGAAATCGAAATAACACCAAACCGTCCCGATTGTATGAGCCATATTGGTATTGCGCGCGAAATCAGTGCAATGAATGGTACCGAACTTCATCTGCCCGAAATTAATATTACCGAATCCGGGACGGAGGTCGAAGAGGCTGCAAGCGTGGTAATCCATGATGAGGAGGGGTGCCCTCGCTATGCTGCGCGCGTAATTAAAAATGTCGAAATTAAACCGTCACCATTGTGGTTGCAGGAACGGTTGAAGGCCGTAGGATTGCGGCCCATTAACAATGTGGTGGATGCTTCCAACTATGTCTTAATGGAAACCGGGCACCCGTTACACACGTTTGATTATGACGCTCTCGCTGACCATGGAATTGAAGTTCGCAGAGCGAAGGACGGAGAACGGTTCACCACACTCGATGGAAAAACCCGGGAATTAACCGATGAAATCCTGCTTATTTGTGACGCAAATGAACCGGTAGCCGTTGCCGGTATCATGGGTGGTGAAAATTCCGAAGTAACGGATGAAACAACCAATATCCTCATTGAAAGTGCGTATTTCGATCCTACCACTGTCAGACGTGGTTCCAAGTATCTCGGATTATCTACTGAAGCCAGCAAACGGTTTGAACGGGGTGCCGATCCCAACGGAGTTATATATGCGCTGAACCGCCTGACTCAAATGATTCAGGAACTGGCAGACGGGGAAGTGTTAGCGGGGATTCTTGACGAGTATCCCACTCCAATCAAGCCAAAATCCATTGATCTTCGGGTCTCCAGAACCTCGGAAATCATCGGCGTTGAGATTTCCGGTAAAGAGATACAGCGGATATTGGCATCGCTGGGATTTGAAGTCCTGAAAGCCACTAAAGACGTTGTAACTGTTGAGGTACCAACGTTCCGGCCCGACGTAGAACGGGAGATTGATCTGATTGAGGAGGTGCTGAGATTGTACGGTATGGAAAATATTCCGGCGCCCTCCGAATCCAAAATTGTATCCCAGGATCCTGTTTCCCGCGATTACTCAATTCAGAATACCCTGAAAAAAATATGGCAGGGTTTGGGGTTTAACGAGACTTTTTCCTATAGTTTGGTCAATAAAAAACACTGTTACCCCGATGTTACCGGCAAGACCCCAATCCGCATCCGGAATCCGCTAAGTGAGGAAATGGCATATATGCGGACAATGCTCATCCCGGCATTGGTTGACGGGATCAAAAAGAACAAAAACCGGAAGGAAACCAACACCCGGCTGTTTGAGTTCGGACGGGTTTTTAATGCAAATCCGGAGTCCAAAACCGGGGCAGATGAATACGAACATTTTGGTGCGGTTGCGACCGGGGATGTGTTCCCGGTTTCCTGGAATACGGAGCAGAAAAAAATTGATTTCTATCACTTTAAGGGATATATTGAAGCAACGCTCGAAGTGCTTGGGCTAAGTGGACTATCTTATAAACGGTTAAATACTGTATTATTCAAGCCCGGATTTGTCCTCATGCATAACGAAAACGCCATTGGCTACGGTGGGCAGGTGAGTTCAACACTGCAGGACGAATTCGACCTTGAAAATCCGGCTTACGGAGTCGAGTTCAATATTTCCTTACTGAAATCACTGGCGGATACGACAGTGCATTATGAAAAGCCGTCACCATATCCGGCCGTGGAGCGAGATTTAAGTTTTGTCCTGGATAAAAATGTTGAAGCAGCGACGCTGACACGGACTATTTACGCTGCAGGTGGTAAGTTGCTTCGTGAAGTTCAACTCTATGATGTATATGAAGGTGAACAAATACCGGAGGCAAAAAAGTCGCTGACCTGTAGGCTTGAATTCTTGTCAAATGAAAGAACCTTAACGGAAGAAGAGGTAGATTCTCTGGTAAAAAATATCCTGGAACGCACCCAGCAGGAAATCGGGGCGCGTCTTCGGGATGAATAACATGAACGAATAATCTGAAAGGATTTAATTCGGTGCAATCGACGCCACCGCTGGACAGCTTGGAACACAAAATTGACAAGCTAGTTGATACGGTATCCGATTTGCATGAGGAGAACACCGAACTTAAATCCGAACTGAACTCTCTGAAACTGAAAAATAAGGAAAATAATATGGATACTGTGAAGCGTGAAATTATTCGAACCAAAATTCAGAACATGTTAAACCTGTTAAACAGTATGTAGCAGAGGTCAATATACTATATCCCCGTAATGAATTTAAACAAAACACTTTTCGTGTCTGATAATCAATGAATCAAGAAGATAATTTAGTTCATCTGAAAATATTCGGAGAGGATTATAAGGTAAAAAGCAGGGCAGATGAGTCCTATCTGCAAAATGTTGCATCTTACGTTGATAAACATATGCGGGAGATTGCTGACAATTTACCGGCGAGTCAGCCGGCATTGCGTGTGGCAATCCTGGCTGCGATGAATATCGCTGATGAGGTGTTTGAATTACGGAAACAACTCGATGAACTAAATGAGGGGTACAGCGCCAGAACCGAAGAACTAGAAAAGAAAATAGACCGTGTTTTGGCGGAACACACGCATGAAGAAGTAACGTAATAACCGGTTTTATGCGTACGTAACGTACTGTTTGACATTATTGATCTAAACCGCAATCCTTGCGGGAAATTCATTTTCGGGGTCCGTGGGTTCCTATGGACCATGAATTTCTCACAAGGATTTTTTTATTCATTGAAAGGAGATGGGGCGAATGACTATTCCACTATGGATAGCAGCAGCAATTGTCGGTCTGGTACTGGGGACCGGCATTGCGCTGGTCATACAAAATATCCGACTAAAAAAAGCTAACAACGATGCCGAGAGCATCATTCAGGAAGCGGTGCGCGAAGCCGATACGATTACCAAAGAACGTATGCTGGAAACCAAAGAAGAGATCCAGCAAATGCGCATCGAGGCGGAAGAAGAATCAAAGAAAAAGATGGAGGAATTACACCAGACAGAAAAAGAACTGAACCAGCGGGAACTGTCGATTGAGCGAAAAGCCGATCTGCTGGAAAAACGGGAAGTTGAGATCAAGCGGTTAGACAAGAGCCTGGATGAACGGATTCAGCGTGTCAACAAAAAAGATCAGCAGTTATCGGAAATCATCGAGAAGCAGAACAGGCGACTGGAAGCAATTGCAGGCATGTCCAGCGAAGAGGCCAAAGAACACCTCAAGGAAAATCTGCTGGACAAGGCAAGGGAAGAAGCCAGCCAGGATATGAAGAAGATCCATGATGATGCGGTCCGGGATGCCCGGAAAGAGGCCCAAAAGGTTGTTGTGTCCGCCATTCAGCGATCAGCGGCGGACCATACTGCAGAAACCACGGTCTCGGTGATTAATTTGCCCAATGACAACATGAAGGGGCGCATCATCGGGCGAGAAGGCCGGAATATACGCCATTTTGAATCCCTGACCGGTGTCGAGTTAATCGTGGATGACACCCCTGAAGCGGTTGTACTCAGTAGTTTTGATCCGATTCGGCGGGAAAAGGCACGGATTGCTCTCGAAGCGCTTATTGCTGACGGCAGAATTCACCCTTCGCGCATTGAGGAAATGTATGAGAAGGCATCCAGCCAGGTCGATGACTCCATCATGGAAGCAGCGGAAGAGGCGGTGTCCGAACTCGGGATTTCCCCCCTGCCTACTGAAATGATGAGCCTGATTGGGAAGCTGAAATATCGGACCAGCTACGGCCAAAATATTCTGAAACATTGTATCGAAGTCGGCTGGCTCACGGGTCTGATGGCTGCCGAATTGGGTTTTGACGGCGAGATTGCCAAGCGGGCAGGTTTCCTGCACGATATTGGCAAAGCCGTTGACCGGGAGACCTCCGGAACCCATGCTATTATCGGCGGTGAAATCGCCAGGAAATTCGATGAAGACGAAATGGTGGTAAACGCCATCGAATCCCACCATGAAGAAGTCGAGATGACCCATCCGATATCGGCGCTGGTACAGGCTGCAGATACGGTCTCAGGCTCCAGGCGCGGGGCAAGAGGCGATACCCTCGAAAGTTATATTAAGCGCCTCGAAAAACTCGAGGAAATTGCCGACAACTTTGCCGGCGTGTCGAATTCGTATGCAATCCAGGCCGGCCGCGAGGTTCGTGTTATGGTGGAGCCCGAATCTGTTGACGACGGAGCAGCCGACATCCTCGCCAAGGATATCGCCGGTAAAATCCATGACGATATGAACTATCCGGGACAGGTGAAGGTTGTCATTATAAGAGAATATCGCGCGGTGAATTACGCACGCTAACTCCAGGAAGGAGAGGATGGATTTGTGGTACAAGCCAAGATTATCGACGGAAAAAAAGTTGCTGAGGAGATCCAAACCGGAGTCATTCAACGCATCGAAAAGTTGAAGGAACGGGGTATGACGCCCGGATTAACGGTGATCATTGTCGGCGAGGATCCGGCGTCACAGGTCTATGTCCGGATGAAGGCGCGGGATTGTGAAAAGGTGGGGATCGATGAGAATACCATCGAATTGCCGGAGGATACCCCGGAAAAGGAGCTGTTGGATCTCATCCGTAAGCTGAATAACAATTCCGAATGTCACGGGATTCTCGTCCAGATGCCGGTACCAAAGCAGATCAACCCGGACAATGTCATCCAAACTATCGACCCGTCAAAAGATGTGGACGGTCTCCATCCGGAGAATGTGGGGAAGCTGGTCACCGGGCAACCGGGGTTTATCCCGTGTACGCCGTTCGGTGTCCTGAAAATGTTGGAATACTATGACATCAAAGCCGATGGCAAAGATGTCGTGGTGGTCGGGCGAAGTAACCTGGTGGGGAAACCCATTGCCAATTTATTATACCAGAAAACTGCATCAGGAAACGCCACTGTCACAATTTGCCATACACATACGAAAGATCTGGCACAATACACCAGACGAGCGGATATTTTAATCGTGGCAGCAGGTGCGCCACACAGTATTACTGCGGACATGATCAAACATCATGCGACCGTCATCGATGTGGGTATCAGCAGGGTCGATACCCCGGAAACAAAAAAAGGATATAAATTGATAGGAGATGTGGACTTCGAGAATGCGCAGAAGGTTGCTGGCTATATTACGCCGGTTCCCGGCGGTGTCGGACCTATGACACGAGCAATGCTGTTGCATAATACGGTTTGGTCGGCAGAGCAGAAAGTTACGACGTAGTGTTAACGCCCCGATAATGAAATGCCATCAAAATCGTAGATTTTGCGCATTTCAAATCGGAGTCCCGATTACTCACTACGGGAATCATTGATTTACAGCAGTGAAGTTTATCGGGATGTTCGGGTGTTATGGTGTTCATGTTGAAAATCAACTTCTCCCTGAGTACAGAGGAATGCATCGCCTTTCCTAATCCATAACGATAGAAGGTTTCTTTCCGGATCCCGGAGGGATTGAAAAAAGGTAGACTAATCTAAAGATGCCATCTTTCCAAAAAGATGGCATCTTTTTCTCGAAATGTTGTCAGTATTTAAGCGAATCGTTATTTATTCGACTCCCTGATATAATTCAGAGCCGAACCGGCATAGAACCAGTTTACCTGCTGCTCACTCAGCGTGTGAGTAGTCCGAAATTCATCGGTAGAGCCGTCTTCGTGCTCTGCCACAACAGTGACTTGTTCATTCGGTGCCAGGGAATCCAGTCCTTTAATGGTGAGCCGATCCTTTTCCTGTAGTTTGTCATAATCTTCCTTGTTGACAAACCAGAGGGGAAGGATACCCTGTTTTTTCAGGTTCGTCTCCGCGATCCGAGCGAAACTCTTGGCGATAACCGCCCGGCAACCGAGATGACGTGGTTCCATGGCGGCATGCTCACGACTGCTGCCTTCGCCGTAATTCTCGTCGCCGACGGCAACCCAGCCAAGTCCTTCTTTTTTGTAATGCCGGGCAATATCGGAAAACCCTGTTCCACGCTCATCAGCAAGTTGATCCAGGCCTTCTCCCGTTTCTTTGGAAAAGGCATTCACGGCACCGATGAACAGGTTATTGCTGATATTGTCCAGATGCCCCCGATATCGCAGCCAGCGCCCGGCAGGAGAGATATGGTCCGTGGTGCACTTGTCGTAAGCCTTTACCAGAATAGCCAGATCCTGGAAATCATCAGGCAGTTCCCACTTGTTAAAAGGATCCAACAGGGCAATCCGATCGCTCTCCTCATCGACAATCACTTCGACATCCGGTCCATCTTCGGCCGGCGGAATAAATCCGCTGTCCTTGGATTCAAACCCCTTCTGTGGTAGTTCTTCGCCAACAGGTGGCTCAAACTTGAATTTCGTTCCATCGGGAGCTTCCAGCTCGTCGGTGAGGGGATTGAAGTGCAGATCACCGCCGAACGCCATGGCTACCACGATTTCCGGGCTTCCGATGAATGCATGGGTCGAAGCACGGCCATCGTTTCTACCCTTGAAATTCCGGTTAAAGGAGGTGACAATTGTGTTTGCCTCATCTTCACCGATCCCTTCGCGTTTCCATTGACCGATGCAGGGACCGCAGGCATTTGCGAGGACCGTTCCGCCGACATTCTCAAAATCCTCAAGGATGCCGTCACGCTTGATAGTCTGGAAGATGCGTTCGGACCCGGGGGTAACCATAAACCCTGATTTGGTTTTCAGGCCGTGTTCAGCAGCCTGCCGGGCAATGGTCGCTGCCCGCGTAAGATCCTCGTATGAGGAATTTGTACAACTGCCGATCAGCGCTTCCCGGATTTCTGCGGGATAATCGTTCTCATCCGTGTCCTTCCCGAGTTCGGAAATCGGTCGTGCCAAATCCGGCGTGTGCGGACCGACAATATGTGGTTCAAGGTTTGAGAGGTCGATTTCGTAGATTTCGTCGTAGTAATCTTCGGGGTTTTGTTCCACGTCATCGTCCGGACGCAGGAATTCTTCATATTTCTGCGCCAGTGTTGCCACCTCGCCGCGCTCGGTTGCGTTCAGGTATTTCACCATGCGTTCATCGAAGGGGAAGATAGAAGTCGTCGCGCCGACTTCAGCGCCCATATTGGTAATCGTCCCTTTCCCCGTGCCGCTGATGGAGCGTGCTCCCGGACCGAAGTACTCAATAATTTTCCCGGTTCCGCCTTTCACAGTCAGCAGGTCTGCAACTTTGAGGATCACATCCTTGGGAGCCGTCCAGCCATCCATTTCACCTTTGAGGTGGATCCCAATCAGTTTCGGCATCCGCAGCAGCCAGGGTTCACCGACCATCACGTCCACGGCATCTGCCCCACCCACGCCAATGGCAATCATCCCAAGACCGCCGGCATTGGGTGTATGACTGTCTGTCCCGATCATCATCGCACCGGGATAGGCATAGTTCTCAAAAACCACCTGGTGGATAATCCCGGCTCCGGGCTCCCAGAATCCGATGCCGTATTTCTTTGAGGAAGACCGGAGGAACTGGTAGACTTCATTGTTTTCATGGATTGCATGCTTGAGGTCTTCACCGGCACCCTGGTATGCCTGGATCAGGTGGTCGCAATGGACGGTTGTCGGCACGGCAACGTTCTCCTTGCCAGCAAGCATAAATTGTAAAATTGCCATCTGGGCCGTCGCATCCTGCATCGCCACCCGGTCGGGGTAAAAATACACGTCAGTTTCACCGCGCTTATCTAAGGGGGTATTCTCAAATTCAGCCATATGTGAAAACAGGATCTTTTCTGCCAGTGTCAGGGAACGTCCAAGACGCTCACGGGCCTTGGAGTGCACATTTTCCAGTGATTCATATAGTTTTTCGATTGGTTCCAGATCGATTAGCATATAATTACTCCTCTTCGCATAACAATTCTGAGTTTCATTTCATAAGACTATAGCATATAAATTTACACTATCCGGAGTCAATTGGAAAGTACCAGTTCGCAGGAAACGTGAACTCATAAATGCGGATTTTTGTCATTCTGAGCGGAATGGAACGGAACGTTCCGGGAGGAGTCTTGCCGGAGGGCATCTCTCGTGAGGCTGGTGAGAAAGAATCTCCCAGGACTGTGCTCCTGAGCCTTGATTAGGAGATTCTTCGCTTACGCTCAGAATGACAGCATTTGCTATCCTTATTTAAAAAACCAATCCACACTGTTATTCTGAACGGAACGTAGTGGAGTGCTCCGGGAGGTGTCTCTGATGAGACATGACGGAAAGTGTTATATTTGAAGTCAATCGCAGCTCTCCAGTCACTCTGAGCCTGTCGAAGAGTGGCAGACTCCCCGGAAATGAGATGCTACAAACCAATTCCCACCGCATTTTGCAGTGGTAGGGATCCCTCCGGGGCTCTTCCGAGGGGTGACACCTTTCAAAGTGTAAAAAAATCAGTACTTCAATTCTCCCGAATATTTCATACACTTATTCCGATGAAGGAATTATACAAATATTCGTTGGTCATCATGATCACTGTAGTCCTGGTCGGCTGTAATGATAACGGGACGGAGCCTGTCAATATTCCGCCTTCCGTAGAAGGTTTGAACGTCCACCAGGGATTTCAGGTAAGTTACTACACCCGGGATATCGGTTCTCCCCGGTTCATGGGGATTGCGCCGGACGGAGATATCTGTGTGGCAATTCCCGGTGCCGATCATATCGTTAAACTGGTTGACTCGACCGGTAACGGGAAAGCTGATAAGCACATAATTATTGCCGAAGGATTGCGTAATGTCAACAGCCTGGATTTTCACGACGGCCTGCTGTATGCAGCCGGCATCACCACGGTGTGGCGGCTCAGCGATACCGATAGTGACGGCACATATGAGGACAAAGAATCTATCATTGACGATCTCCCAAGTGGAGGACACTGGACGCGGACAGTGGTCGTAGGACCGGATGAAAAATTGTATGTTTCCGTCGGATCCTCCTGCAATATTTGCGAAGAGTCAGATGCAAGACGGGCGGCAGTTGTCAGGTATAACCTGGACGGATCCGGAGAAGAGGTCTACGCCAGTGGACTCCGTAATGCCGTCGGTATCGGATTCCGTCCCAACACCTCCGAACTATGGGGTACGGTGAACGGCAGGGATCACCTGCACGATGACCTGCCGCCGGAAGAAATAATCCGGATCAGAGAGGCCGGTTTTCACGGATGGCCCTATGCATATGGCCAGAGAGTTACCGATCCTGCGTTCGACAATTATACCGCGGCCGCGTCAAGCATCCCGCCGGATATCGAATTACAGGCACACGCTGCACCACTGGGGATGGCATTTTATACCGGCGATAAATTCCCGTCTGGTTACCACGGCGATTTATTTGTAGCACAACACGGTTCCTGGAATCGTTCGGTACCGGTTGCACCGAAAATCGTACGGGTTAGCGTGAATGCAGCCGGACAGCCATCCGCACAGGATTTTATCACCGGATGGCAGTACAGTAATGGAGACCGCTGGGGAAGGCCGGTTGATGTCATTACCGGTCCGGACGGCGACTTATTTGTGGCTGATGACGTAAACGAATGTATTTACCGGATTACCTATTATGGCGGTAGCGGTGAGCGATATACCGACGGCTTTTTCTGTGAAGCACCGTCGCCCCGGGTGACAACTGATACAACCTCTGCATCCTATACATTACCGGTCGAAAGTGACGTGGAACTCCGCGTCTACGATCATGAAGGTTCCATTATCAGGACAATTCTCGATACTCACCAGGTGGCTGGTTCCCATACAAAGTCCTGGGATGGCCGTAATATGGACGGGCTGCCAGTGGACCCTGGGGAATATGTACTGCAAATACGGGTGACAGCAGGAGACCAGTTCTTCCAACGGACATATCCGGTGGAAATTGAGTGAAATCCATTAGTGCAGCGTACGGCTTACAGGCCGCTGGTGGGCGGGTTTAAGCCGTTAACGATGTTGCCAACCTGTTCGGGAGGGGCAATCTATTCATGTCCATGATTTCTATCTTTTAGAAATTATCCCACTAATCCTTTCATTTCCGATAAAATTCGCGGAAAATTTAGTGTAGGAGTGTTCGTAAGGCCTGGCTTTCATGTGTCTTTCGGTTCGGCACTATATTTGATATAGTCTTATTATACCACTATATATTTCATCAAGTCTGGAGGTATGTATGGCTATCCGAAATTCCAGAGATATGAGTATCCGCAAATCCTATTCTGTTGAAGAACTTGAAGATGCCGCACAGTACATGCGGGGAATTAATCTAATTTCATTATATGCTGCAGGATCGGGGCACAGCGGCGGGACATTGTCCATCATGGATATCACCGCAGCATTGTACCTGCATACTGCCGAACTTGATCCGGAAAATCCGGAGTGGGATGACCGCGACCGGATTGTCTGGTCTACAGGACACAAGGCACCGTCGTTGTATATTGGTCTTGGCATGGCAGGATATTTTGACGTAACCGACGTTGTCACCCTCCGAAGGCTGGACAGCCCGTTTCAGGGCCACCCGCACTGGCTGAAACTTGAAGGGGTGGAGGCGTCAACCGGATCGCTGGGGCAGGGATTAAGCATTGCAATAGGACAGGCGTTGCGTGCCCGTCTGGATCACAAGGACTATACCGTATACGGGATTATGGGCGACGGGGAACAGCAGGAAGGTCAAATCTGGGAAGCAGTGATGGCAGCCGGGCACTATCAACTGGATAACCTGGTCGGCATCATTGATAATAACCGCCTCCAGATAGACGGATGGACCGAAGATGTGATGAGGGTGGAACCACTGGTGGATAAATACCAGTCATTTGGCTGGCACACGCTTATCATCGATGGACACGATATGCCGGAAATTGTGAATGCACTCGAACAGGCTAAAACGCACAAGGGCCAGCCGGTTGTCATTATTGCCAATACGATTAAGGGCAAAGGCGTCGATTTTATGGAGGACATTGCCGGATGGCACGGCAGGGCGCCAAACAAGGAAGAGCTTGTGTCCGCCCTCGACCAGATCGGCGTGGCAGACCAATTCGATCTCGACTTACTAATGAAAAAGGTTAACGACTATCAGAAAGAAATCGACGCCAGACTTGCGGCATCACTGCCAAAGTTTACTACCGATTACTGGTGGAATTCTCATGATGAGATGCAGGTCGATATGGACCCAACACGGAAGGGATTTGGCCGGTCGTTATCAAAACACGGGGATGATGACCGGGTCGTAGCACTGGGCGCGGACATTTCCGGTTCGATAACCATCAGTGAATTTTATGCGAATCATCCGGATCGTGAGACGAGATTTCTGAGTATGGGGATCGCGGAACAGAATATGACATCGGTGGCAGCCGGTCTTGCCAGGGAAGGGAAACTGCCGGTGATTGGCACATACGGAGTATTCGCCTCCGGTCGTAACTGGGACCAGATCCGTACTACGGTGGCTTACGGAGAATTTAACGTATTTATTGCAGGCGCCCATGGCGGTGTATCCGTGGGCCCGGATGGTGCGACACATCAGGCGCTGGAGGAGATGTTCTTACTCGCTGGCGTCCCGGGGATGACGTTTGAAGTCCCCTGTGATTCCGTAGAAACTGAGCGCGCGGCACAGCATCTGCTTTTTGAGGTAGAGGGCCCCAAATACCTGCGGTTTGCGCGGGAAGCCACCCCGATAGTAACCGATGAAAATACTCCGTGGGAATTCGGCAAAGCCAATGTGATTCGGTACCGGGGAGCCCAGTCTAAATTTAAGGATGCGTTCGAACATACGCTCGCGTATGAGTACAAATCCGAGAAGGAAGACCTGAGTATAATCGCCAACGGCCCCGAAGTCCCCGAAGCCATGCGTGCTGCCTGGATCCTGAAGGAAGAATATGGGTTGGAAACGCGTGTGTTGAATCTGCATACACTCAAACCGCTGGACCGTGACTCGATAATCAATGCGGCAAAAGAAACCCACGTCGTAATCACAGCCGAAGAACACCAGGTGGGTGGCATGGGGAACTGGGTGGCAAATGCCATAACCCAGTCAGAGGAAATGCGGGGCATCCCGTATCAGATTAAAATGATCGGCGTCAACGATCGGTTTGGCGAAAGCGGTGCGCCGTGGGAGCTGATCAAGGAATTCGGCATCAGTGCTGAACATATTGCACACGCTGCCAAGGACCTCTACGATGATTTCACATCCGGTTAACTGACGGAAAATGATATATAGGCACCTGTCCCCATGAATTAAACCCTATCCATCAATGCTGGCCGGGATTTTCTCTCATCATCCTCTTTTTTTGGCGTACCCCCATCCCGGTCAGCTGCTGTTTTTAAATTGAGCATTAAAATTCGGTTTTCGGTGTTTTCTTTTGATTTTTCGGTGTATGTCAGTGTTTAATTGTTCGCTTTATTTTGTGTTTTTCTTTTTTAGACTATAATCATTTTTTCTCTGTGTTAATCTGCGGACCGGGCTTTCGAATTTTCCAGTTTTATCTACCCGAAATCTCTTGTATATTTCCGAGGAAGCACACGCGCCCTTGGCTCAGCTGGATAGAGCGTCGGATTCCGGTTCCGAAGGTCACAGGTTCGAATCCTGTAGGGCGTACTTTTTCAAATACCCCGCTAACACACTGTTGGTGGGGTTTTTTGTTTTAACCAAGCTGGTTTACTGGGATTAAAAATATAGGGCGCGGCTCTGTGTACTAATTTATACAACCAAAAGACATTTCCTCTTGGTTCATATTGTGTAACATGGTGCTACCGTAGCTGTTGCCCTCAACCCTTCACTCATAATTTTTTATATCTTATCCAAGTAACTCTTGTAGTTCATTGATTGATAAAAATTGATTTACAACGTTGAGGTTCGTCTGGAGTTGCTGTCTGTGAGACTATTTTTGAGTAACCTTACCATCTGAGTGGTCATATCCTGCGTTAATATTTGGCATCGCGGGGAGACCCAGAAGTATGCCGGAAGCAAATGGGAGTGTACGACACATTGATTGTTGAGAGGTATCCGTGCCCTTGTCCCCGGGGTTAAATTTGTAGTTGGATTTGGGGGCGAAGTATGCCATATTAATATGATTTTTTGGGTTAAGTTATTGGTTACCATTCTGGTCCTTCCCATACTCTGATAAATCAATAATTTCGACCCTTCGCTTTTTTCCACAAACCGATGAATATCATTCAACATAGGTTCCCGTTTAGACAGAGGAGAAGATATGAGAAGACTCTCGATTTATAGCCTGATTGTGTCAATTTTGCTTCTGCCCGCATTATCCCGGGCGGATGTACTGGGAGATTTACTCATAGTTGACGTAAATATTACCAATACAGCAGTTTTTACTGTGCAGGACTGGAATTCGGACATCATACTGTTCAATGTCAATCTCCAGAGTTTCATGGATGAGGAAGCATTGGTGGTATTGGAGTTTCGTCTTTCGGTTTCCAACTCCTCCGTACTAAATAAGGAAGGGACAATTGCCTGGGGGGTTTCTTTCGACTATGACATCCCACCCAATGGAGTCCTGACGTTAACAAATTCGGACTTTACCGAGGGGACTGCGCGAAATTTTGTTGGGTCTCAGGAGTTTGAAGATGTGTTGAGAGAATCAGGAAAACTGCCGGCAGGTGATTACGAGGTAAAGGTTGCTGCCTGGATGGGAGTGAAAAGCCAGGACATCGACGAGAGCGAGATGCGCATAAATGATACCCCGAATAATCGATTATTGGACCTTTCCTGGGATCATACCCATGCCACCGGTGATGACTGGAGTGATAACTATAGCTGGGATCAGGGCGGAGGTGGTGCGACCATCAAAAACAGGGTTGTGAACACCATTACCCTCCAGGATCCGGCCCGTGATAAAAATGTATTAGAAGAGTATCCCTGGTTTCAATGGTTATCCCCGGGATTTCAACAGGGCATTAATATTGATTACCGTCTCCGTATAGCCCAGTTCAATCCGGAACGGGGGCACAGCAGTTACCAGGACGCGCTGGAAGATGATATTTCCATATTTTTCGACACTGGATGGCCTGACGATATGGCGAATCCACTCCGGGTTGTTGAGAACGGGGGAGAGCAGCTTGTTAAGGTCCAGTTTCCTTCCGGCGACCGGGATTTGGCCTGCGGGTATCAGTATGTGTGGCAGGTGCAGGCTCGGGAATACGTGGAGGGTTTTGAAGGGGATAACCAGGGAATATGGGGATGGCCTACACCAATAGAGAGCGAGATCCGAACCTTTAATTATGGCAGTGTTATCACCCAGCAGAATGTGAGCACTCCTGGCATGGGAAATGAATTAACCACAGTACGGCCACGATTTAACTGGGATCCCATTAACTGTGCGAATACGTATGAAATCTGGATCAGTGATGGGGATGATCCGGCTGTGGATAACGGGAATATCTGGCAGAGCGATGTTATTCAGAGCATCCCGTTTCAATATCCCCAGGATGCTCCCGGATTAAGACCGAGTGAGTCCTATTACTGGAAGGTCCGTATAAATCCTGATGGGGAAGAATCACCATGGAGTGAAGTGCTGAACTTTTCCATCGGACCGATACAGAGCCCGGAACCACAAGTCGGTCAGCAGGTTAATACTGTCCGGCCGACATTTAACGCGGCAGTCCCTACAGACGCAGCTTCGTATGAACTCTGGATCAGTGATCAAAACGATCAGGATGTTCAGAACGCCAATGTGTTTAGCTATGATGAAATTCTGACGCTCCCGTTTCAGATTACGCAGGCAATGACAGATTATTTTACCCAGCAGCGGTTGTTCCCCGGCATGACCTATTTCTGGAAACTGATGCTCCGGGATGGTGCGGGAAATCTTGTCGGTCTCCCGGACGACTATACACCGTTCAGCTTCACAATAAGTCCAATTGCGCTCATATCCCCAAACCAGGGAGAAGGAAATGCTACGGTGAATCCGACTTTTACCTGGGAAGGACCGTTAAGCGTTCCCTCATATGAGTTTAGAATTTCCGGCGCTGATGATGCCGATGTATTGACACCGTTGTTCGCGGCCACCGTGAATGGTACCAACTTCAGATATCCCATGGATGCCGATCCCCAGCTGGAACATGGCACGGTATATAACTGGAAGGTCGTCCCGCTGGATGCCAACGGTGTCCCCGGACCGGAGGCCTCGTTTACGGAGGTTCGTCAATTTACGACCATGGAGCGGGAACTAGAACCCGCACCCGACTTGCGGGTGAACCTTCCCTTACCACGACAGGCCCAGTTTTCTATAAGTCCTCCGGTTGTCAATGCCGAGGAGTACCATCTTATTGTCGGAAGCAGTGCAGACATTGGAGGAGACGGACTGATCGATATTCCCAACCGTCTCTGGGAAAAAGATGATCTTACTCTGACGAACTACACGCTTACCACCGACGAGTACGAATTTGACTACTCGACCACTTATTACGCACAGGTGGTGGCACTCAGAGATGACGAGGCGCATTCCCTGCCATCTGAGGTGATTGCATTCACCACAGGTGAAGAACAAACCGACGAGACTGTGGCAAGCCAGCCGCAGTTTTATATAGATGTGACAGAGGCGAATCCCAGAGTACCAACAGTCCACCTTTCAAGCGGTGTGGAGGGGGCAACCAATTATACCATAGAAATCAGCAATGAAATTGAATTTACCGCAATCCGAAATACTATTGAGAATGTAACATCATTTCCGCAGGAATTGATGACGTTGGACCCGGAATTGGATTTTGATCGGACATATTATATGCGTATCACAGGATTTAATGACAACGGTGAACAGGTAGGGGCACCCGGTGATATCGTCTCCTTTAATACCGGTGTGGAGCCCGGGGCAAACCAGCGTCCGGAGATTTCACTGGAGCCGGCGCCGAACAATCCACTCACTATTAATATCACATTGCTCGCACCTATTGAAGGTGCTAATAGCTACCGGCTTACTCTGGCGTCCGATCAGGAGATGGCTACTGTAATAGCCGAGGAAAATGTTCAGACCACGTCGTTTCCATACGCAATCGGCCCGGATGGTATTTCCTGGGGCGGTTTGTATTATGTTCGGGTGCAAGGCGTGAAGGACGGGGAGGACCATGGATTATCTTCTCAGGTCCAGATGATCCAGGTAGAGAACAAACCGGGGGCTGATGAGCAGGTTGGAATTGAAGTCTCCGTGGAACTTTCAAGTATCCGGATCACCATCAATATTCTGAACCAGATCACCGGGGCAACTGGGTACGTGGCACGGATTGCATCGGATGAGGAAATGTCGAACGTGCTATGGGAATCCTCGTCGCTTCCTCCGCCACAGATCGTCTACAATGATCCCGGCCAGCCGGATAACCTGCTGGAGTTTGGCCAGGTATATTACGTACAGGTTGAGGCGTATGATGCAGACGGACCCCATGGAATTCTATCCGATAATACTCCGGCCTTTGTGCCATCAATCGAACCGGCGACACTGGCCGGGAACCCCACGGAAGGCAGTTTCTCCTGGGACCCCACGGAACCACAATCTGCCGGATATCGACTTGAAGTCTCCCTGAACCAGGATTTCTCTCCCGTGTACTTATCCCAGGCTGTCACCGGCACAAGTGTCCCGTATTCCATCGACAACTTCAATTATGGGACAGGTTACTACTGGCGGGTGAGGGGATTTGACAATACCGGGAGTCCATTTGGGCCTTACAGTGAAGTGGGATACTTTGAGACGGAGCCCTATCCGGCCCCCACGCTGAATTCACCGATTGGCGGTACAGAAGTTTCACTTCAGCCGGAGTTCTCGTGGGTGGGCATTGACGGAGCAGCAGCATACCTTATTAGACTGAGCGAGAGCAGTGATTTCGATAATATCCACTGGAGCCGGCAGCTCCAGGAAACAAGTGTGACATATCCTTCTTTCGCTTTAGCGCTGGAAACCAGCACGAATTATTACTGGCGCGTTTCTGCATTGTCGGAGGGCGGACAGGTCTTGAGTGTGTCGGAATCCGGCGGATTCATCACTGGTGCGGAAAGCGGAGGACCGACAACTGACAGTGGGCCAGAACAGCCTGTTACCATCACCGGCTTGTCACCTGCTGATGATGCGAATGTCTCATCCACTACTCCCACATTCTCATGGGATCCGGCGGACAGTGTGGCGGCCTATCAGGTTCAATTTGCAAATAACAGCGGATTCGAAAATTCCTGGAGTCTACAAACCGGTGCGAGCTCGCTTACCTATCCTTCTGATGCAACAGCCCTGGAATTGGGCAACACTTATTTCTGGCAGGTCCGGGCATTGAATAACCAGGGAACGGAGATAGGGCCGTGGTCTGATGGCAAAAGTTTTACGCTGACAGCGGAGTTTATTGTTACGCTTAATTCGCCGTCTTCCGGTGCCTCTGTCTCGACTTTGCGCCCACAATTCAGCTGGGAATCCCTCGATGCTGCCGCCGGATACGAAATAGAAGTGGCATCGGATGAGGAATTCTCCGGAGTTTTATGGAATAATACCAATATTTCCGAGAATACAGCCCGGTATCCCTCTGTCGGCGCCGAGCCGCTGGAATACGATAATACTTATTACTGGCGGGTACGGGCCCTGAATGAAGACGGTCCGCTGGGAGATTTCAGCGGTTCGCTCAATTTTACTACCAGTGCCAGCAAGATACCGGTTATACAGAGTCCGAATAATGTCACCACTGAAAACACGACACCGTCATTCCTCTGGCAGTCAGTCCTTGGGGCACAGGGATATGGAATTGAGGTTAGTACAAATGAGAATTTTTCGCAGATCATCTACAGCAATAACGAACTGACTGAAAACCAATTTGCACAGATCCCGACTCTTGGCAATAATCAGACCTACTACTGGCGGGTGGCTGCCCTGAATGAAGAGGGTAATATGCTGGGAGACTGGAGCGCGACAGGGCAATTTACAACACCTTCCGGGGAATCCGTGATTATACTGCAATTGGTTAAGGAATAAGGAATTGAGGAGAAAGACACTGTGAAAAAGAAAAATAGCCATATTATTCTGTTTTCAACCCTGCTACTGTTATGGCAATCTGTGGCCATGGCAGCTCCGGAGATGATTGCCGCAGTACTAAAAGTGAAGGGAAACGTCGAGGTGAGACGAACGGGTGGAAATACCGCTTTGACGGCTATCAGAGGGCAGCAGCTGTCCCAGGGCGACTGGATAGTGACCGGCGAGAATGAATTCGCTGCACTCCTATTTCTGGATAAATCCCTCCTGAAAATTCACGAAAACTCCGAAATTGAGATCCGCAGCCAGCGTTACGCTGCGAATCAACAAGATACGAAGATATATATGAATAAAGGGGGAGTCTATTCTGAAGTTAAAGAGGGAAGTAACGGCCATTTTGAGGTCGCCACCCCCACTTCCGTGGCATCTGTCAAAGGAACGGAGTTTTATTTGGATGTTAGCGAAATGGATGGCAGCACTACCCTGACAGTTGTCAATGGTGTGGTGGAATTCACCAACGATTTGGGGACTATTTTAGCTCAGGCACAGATGCAATCGAAAGCCGAGGTTGGTAAATCACCTGAGCAGCCCAAGAAGATCCCAAAGGACCAGATTCCGACCTGGGAGCAGGAGGTTGAACCGGACTGGGGAGTGAATCTTAACCCGGAAAAACAGGGGCAGCAACCAATACAAAGTCCAGTAAAAATCGGGCTGCAGATCCGGGATTTGAATAGCCAGTCGTCCGTAAGCAACTATTCCGGAGCGGTAAATGTTTCCAGCGAAAGCGAAGGGATTGTTTTTTCTACCGATGGGAAGAAGTGGACCAACCAGGTAAGTTTTAATATTACGGATGGGAGATCAACCTTTCAGGCCAAGGCGCTCAACAAGGGAACGCACAAAGTCGTTGTCGGTGCTGAGGATGCGGCTTCCGGCGATTTGAGTATGACCTTCTACCGGACGGAGACACAGAAGAAGGCCTTGGGCGGTAAGCTGGAAAGGGTTGCACAGAAAAAGGGATTGGAGCAGGTTGCCGACCGCATGAAGGGCCGGTCCATCAGCGCGTCTTCTGTAGAGGGGGGAGGCACTGTAGATGATCTGTTACAGAAGGTGGAATCCGGCGAGTATGAGGTAGCCGGGGTAGAGGAAATTGAAAACCCTGATGGTTCCATAACTCTCCGGCTCGTAGTCCGACCTGGTGGAAAGAGTGGACAGAAAGGAGGGGGTATCTAATGAAAATCAGGGGTTCATATTTTCTCGCCTCTCTTCTTTTGATGACAGTAGGTCCGGCTATGGCACTCCAGGATGACGGACAGGCGCCGACCTTTTTACCTATTGAGACTATCGAAACGGCGTATGAAAATTCCCCGATTCAACTTGAGGCCGTGGTAAATGACCAGTCTGAAATTAACCGGGTGCTACTCTATTATCGCTTTTCCCCGAACCGGAATTATACGTCCATTCCCATGAGGTTGGATGTAAATTATGTTGCAGAAATACCGCCCAATGAGGTCGTGTCTGGAACGCTGGATTACTATTTCTGGGCTGAGGATATTCACGGGAATCAGAGTACATATCCTGCCGACGGTGAGAATGATCCGTTGAGTTTACGCGTATTTTCTCCTGCCGGAGCAAGTCAGTTTAAAAAACTGAATATTAGTCTGTTGACCCCGAACCCGGACGTGGTATTGGAAGATCCCAACCAAATTGTTGTACTTTCATTGTATGATCCGGAGCAGCAGCTGAATTTAAATAGCCTGCAGCTGATTGTGGATGGCAACGATGTCACGAGCGAGGCCCAGGTAACCGCCGATATCGTATCTTATGTGCCACCAGCCGCCTTTGGGGCCGGCGATCATACCATATCCTTGCGCCTGGAAACCACGGGTGGAAAAGCGCTCGCACAGTCCTATTCTTTCGCGGTCGGGCGAGAAAAATTACAGGCGGCCCAGGTCGGTGAAGCAGTTCCGGACTGGCAGGAAAAACTCAATTTTACCTGGAGTATCGGGCTCGATACCGATTATGACAGGTATTTCGGAAAATCCCAGCCACTCAATCGCCCCATTGATCAACATCGTATCAACGCCCGGGCAAAATTTGATCTCTGGAAATTCAGAGTAAACACGTCAGCGCTTCTCAATACCCATATTATCGATGAGACAGCTATCGAACTTTCAGAGCGGCGTCAACCTCTGAACCGGTTGAAATTGGATATCCGGTCACCATGGCTGGACCTTATTTACGGCGATTATACTCCCCAGTTTACCGAATTAACCCTGAAAGGTACAAGGGTCAGGGGCATAACATCCCAGTTAAAACTGGGATGGTGGAAGACCACCTACATTCAGGGCGAGACCAAACAGCTGGTTACCAGTATCACTAGAACCCACCCGGATTCTACACAATGGAGTCTGCTCCAAACTACCCCGGGTGATACCCTGTATTTTCAGCACACCAAGGGTACACCAACACGCAACTTCGATGGTTTGCGAACAGAGGTCGATTTTTTCAGGCACTTTAATGTAGGCATCAGTGGATTTCGTGCATATGATGTGGCCTCCAGCCTGGAGATACCCTATGAGTCCCTGGAGGAAAATTATACTTTCCTGGGCAATCTGGTGGCAGGCATGGATGCGACCTTGCATTTATTTCAGGACAGAACCCGTCTGACAGGGGAGGTGGCACTTTCCGCATTGAATGATGTTAACGTCGGTGACTCCTTGTTGGTCGAGGTTGGGGGGCTGGAAGAAGATCTGCTGGACAATATCGAACGGACACTTGGATTTCCGTTGACCGATGATCTGGTGTTGGGGAGTGCAAAAGGACGTGGATTGTCTGCAGCGTTTCCGAACATGGATGACTTCAATGCCGGGGATTACTTCATCAACAATCTAATCAAACAGGGTACCTACCGGGTGGAATTGAACACCCCGGTGCCCATAGGAATTGGCGAATCGAATGTGACGGCTGAATATCTGAGAGTTCCTGCGAACTATGCATCTCTGGGAAACCCCTCAATTCAGAATGACATTCAGGGGCTTCGCTCCCGGATGCGTACGCGGATCCTGAAAAACCAGGTGTCTCTCTCGGTCGGATACGAGAATACATTTGATAACATTGCCGGCGATACCAGACCCCAAACAACAACGAACAATACTGTTTCGGGGGGAATCGGGCTCCGATTCAGGAATCTTCCAATGATTAACTATTCCCTGCGTTTTATGAACCGGTCCGGGGAGCTACCGGAAGGCGTTGAACAGCGAGAGGAAAGTGTGGTCCTGAATGATAACAAAACGGTAACTCATACGGTTGCCCCGTCATACAGGTTCCAGTTGTATGATATCTCGACCAATATCAATGGAAGTATTATGAACATGAACTACACTGACAGGAATTCGACACCTGAGGATAACCGTGATTTTACCACCAATTCATTTACGGGTGCAGTCTCTCTCGGGTTTAACTTTCCTCTGCAGGTATTACTTGGCGGCGGGTTCTCAAAGAATACTCCGGCAACGGACGCCCAGAACGCCACCACTTTCCGGATTTCCAGCGCAAAGGTCGGATATAAATTTTTTGAAAAGGCATTGAATATCTCTGTTGGCTTTAATCTGGTGGATGGATTTAAAGAGGCAAGTCCTGACGGGGATCCCGGGCTTGATAATAAAAAGTTTACGCTGAATGGAGGTGCCCAGTACAGACTATCCCGCAATCTGAGTTTAGGGTTGAAGATAGACCATGTCTCGGTAAAGGATTATATCGATACTGCAAAAAATTATAATGAGTTGAGAGGAAAATTTAGTTTTTCGATCCGGGGTTAAGCCAGCTAGTTTTCTCTCCGGAAATGCCAGTCGGTTTCTGCCTGGAAGGGTGTTCTTCCTAAATTTGTTTTGAAAATGATACTTGTTATTCCTTGCATGGTAACTTGTTTGTTATCAGCGTATAATAAGTTGTTATCTAAAGTATTATATAAAATGAATTTGCTCCGTTAGTTCGGTTATCTGCTGCGACTTCAATCCAGATAGTGAAGAACTCTTCCGTTCACCCTCTTTGATCATTTAAACGACAATAGACCTCCCCCGGATCTTTCCTATTTGAATTCAAATGAAAATCCGGTAAATACAACGCAGTATGAAAAGGTTAGCACTGCTTATATTCATATTATTTGTCTTCTACGGATGCTTGCTGGAGCCGACAGATCCCGGTAGCCTGGTTCCACCGACTGTTGATGAAAATAGTAATCTCCCAAGCATACCAATTCAAGTCGCCGACCATGAACACCTAATCCACTATAAAACATTCGGTGATTCAACTAATCCGGCACTATTTATCATGCACGGGTCGCTCTCCGATATGCGTGTTTATTTGCCGCTGCAGGAATTGCAGGATAAATACTTCGTGGTATTCTGGGATCAGCGGGGGAACGGTCTGTCCGAGAGGGTTCCGGAGGATGAGCTGAGTTACGATGCCATGGTCGAGGAGATCCAGGCGGTCAAAAATCGGTTTTCACCGGACAGGGCAATTACCCTTTTAGGGCACTCCTGGAGTGCAGTGTTCGTGGCGATGTATTTAGGCCGATATACGGATAATGTGACGCAGGCAATTCTAATGGAGCCGTTTGGGCTAAATTCGGATATTATGGAAAAGGTCTATGTTCCGATGAACCTGATGAGCAATGAATATCTGGATATGATGTATAGCTCCAAATATATGACTCCAAAGGACCACGAGACCCTGGATTTCCAAATGCTGGCCACCCTGCGTGCAGGCGTCAGAAACTACTTTTGCGACTTGGATAATTTGCCGCCCTGGCCAGTGTGGAGGGTCGGGGGACTGGCGCTGATTACCTGGGAGAAAAACCTGCTGAAAGACTACCAGTTTAACTTCGATTTTACACCTGGATTGGCTGACTATCAGGGAGGCGTGCTTTTGGTGGGCTCGGAGTGCAGTCCCATCGGATACGGATTTCAGGAAGCCTATCATCAACCATTGTTTCAACACGCGGAAATTCTGGAAATACATAATTCAGGCCACCGGATGCTGACCGAGCAGTATGATGCGCTTATCACCGGTTTACGGGGCTTTCTCTCGGAATACGAGCAGGTGCAATGAAATCATACCTGCTGACAACACGATTCTCTGGACCGATTTTACCAGTGATTTTACTCCTGTTGATTAGTACTCCCCATACCGGTGCCCAGAACATGACTGGAAACGAATTTCACCACGGAGTAGTAAGCCTTGGTCTCACGAGTGATGCATTCGGCGGCTCGGAAATGGGTTATGCAAACGATATCCCGCCCCTGAAAGAACAATCCGCTTTTTATTATGTGCGCGTGAGTATCCCCATGATTCTGACGCTCAAGAGTAAAAAACTGCATGCCTGGGAACTCAAGGCCGGCGTGAAATCCGAGTTGCGGACCTGGGGAAAGGTGAGCATGCGAGGAGATATCCAATTATATGTCGTAAATCACCAGCAGGTGTTAGGACACTTTATTCCGATCGGTGCCAATATCGGACTCACTCCGTGTTATAAATTTTCCGAGGGATATGTCGGTCTACAGGCCTCATGGAACCAAACATTCGCGACACACATTTCGTACTCACAGTACGCACGAAACTCCTTTCAGTACATGACGGATGCGAACAACAATATCATGGATATGCATCCCAACAACGGATGGTACGCCAGTACAGGCTCCCATCTCAATATCGGTATCGAAGGGTATCGGCAAATAAGTCCGCGAATAGCAATATATGGAGATATGGGTTTAACGAAGTACTCTGCATTGTATTCCGGCGTCTTTGATGCCATGATGATCGGCCAGGTCCCGTTTTACGGCAATTTCCGCTTGTACTATAAAATGTAACCGCAAGATATTTCCCTGGAATTCAGATAGATTTTTGTTTCTCAATGAATCTTGAAGGCTCCCAAACTTGTCTTGTAGGCATCGGCCACTCTTCGATAGGCTCAGAGTGACTTTTACCGCCGACACTTTGCTCTTGGCTATACGGTGAGTACCGGTTTAAAGTTATTCCAGGGATAAAATTGACATCAATCAGAAATCATTTCCTGCCGGGCACAAAAATATCCGAACTGTCCAGCCCGCATTCTTTCACCATTTGTAGCGCATAATCCATGGTCCCGGCAAAGTCATCTATGCTGTTGGTTCCAAAGGAAAACCTGGCACAGGCCGCTTTTGCCTGCTGGATAAACTTTTTACGTGGCACTTTGTAATAGGAATTGATCTCAAAAGTCACCCCATTCGCAATGGTCGCATTGATTATTTTTGACGTGCGATCCGGCATCCAGGCTTCCGTATACTTTTCCTCGATGCCTTTGGGCAGAAAGGTGGCATTGGCCAGCAGATCAATGCCTTGTGTCGATAGTATTTCCACGGTATAGTCGCTGTACATCTCCATAAACACCTCGAGATCGGCGTCCATCCAGAGCCGCAGGATGGAGCCGTCTGCCTGTGGGATCTCCATGGCATCCATGATAATGTAGTCGAGTTCCGCAAGCACTTCAGGACTAAACAACTCCCGCCAGCCGGGGACCACCGGTTGTAGTCCCACATACACAGGATACAGCCGGAGCATGGTGATGTACTCGTGTAGCAATGAGTCGTTTCGAATGGGCCAATATTCGCATAGCCCGGGGTGTTCCACGATACCGAACTGCACCTCTTTGCTAATGGATAACTCCACCGCCTGCCGGATGGACAGGTTATCCGATAAATGCACATGCAGGTCTACCCGGGGAACCGGTAATTTTTTCTGTGCTGCCAGCGGGAGAATTAGAAGGGAAAATTGAATGAGTAAAATCAAAAATATTTTTGTGCATCCGGAGCGTAAAATGGTCATCCTATGGTACATCCATATGATTTTCAGGGATATCACGATTAAGAATACAAAATATGTACCTGTGGAAAACCGGGTTTTTTAGGTGAATTCCGGTTAATTATTATGATTTTCCACCTACTTCGTTATCAAAACCATACCGGGATTTATCAGAATGATAAGTCATCACAGGTTATATTTATAATGACTGTTTCTTATGTTAGGGACTGTTTAACAGTTATTACAGGAGCCCGACAGTGAAAACGTTCCAGTTGAGTTCAATCATAGATTTATTCGTAATCGTTGGTATTCTTATCTCGTGCACAAATACGGTGGCACAGGATGAACAGATCCCCGAAATCATCATTATCGATGACGATGACAAGGACGTTCCGTATGTCCCGACGCCGGATAAGGCGGTGGAGGCTATGCTGGATCTGGCCCGGGTGGATTCCACAGATTATGTGATCGATCTGGGGTCGGGGGACGGGCGCATTGTGATTGCAGCTGCGCGGCGAGGAGCCACGGGACACGGGATAGATATCGATAAGGATCTCGTGGCCACCTCCCGCATGAACGCCGAAAAAGCGGGGGTTGGCGATCGGGTTATGTTTCTGCAACAGGATATCTTTGATTCCGACATCAGCGGCGCATCAGTGGTGACCATGTATCTGTTGCCCGACGTGATCCGGAGATTGCGTCCTGTATTCATGCACACACTGCAACCGGGAACCCGGATAGTCTCGCACAGCTTCGATATGGATGAATGGTCTGCCGACAGCACCCTGACAGTTCTGGATTCCACGGGCGATCGGCATATCGTGCATTCCTGGATCATTCCGGCGGAAGTCGCCGGTGACTGGGAGTGGAAAATAGCAGAAAAGGCATACCATGCAGAAGTACAGCAGCATTTCCAAAATATTTCCATAGATGTCACTCAAGATGGAAGTCAGAACACCGCGCAAAATTCAGTGTTGCGCGGTGATCGCGTAAGTTTTACAACGGTTAATGGTGACACAACTTTAGTTTACAGTGGCCGCATTATTGGCAATACTATCCGGGGAACCGTCCAGTTTCATGCGCAGAAAACAAATACCCTCCACAGCTGGCACGCAACCCGTCAGTAAAGTGGCTCTGTTAAGTTATTTCACTGACTAGTGTTCCCTCCATAATCTCTATGACCGGTTTCTCCAATCCTTGCATGAAGCAAAGGCGACCGATCCGACGGAGCAGGAGCTATAAAACCTCATCAATTATGCGGTTGAGAGTTGCATTGGTCGGATCCTGCAAATCAACCAGTATCTGCCGTCCTCCGAGAGGGAGAGTGGAGAATTCGAATCGGATATAGATACTAAGACAAAGAGGGCTATCGATAGCCTATATGCAATAAAAATCCCAAAAAATTCTGAATGAAGCTATTCCATTATGCTATTATTTAGCCAGTTTATTGTTATTAGTTAAAGTAAATTGTTAGATTTCCGGATCACTGATTCCGGATTCCGGTTTATTAAAATTTTACTTTATGATAGATTTGTATAAATTCGCATAAACCTGAAAGGCAGGCAATTTATTACCAGTTTTGATCCATACTCCGATGATGACCGCTATGTCACTTCTAAAGTCGGAAGTAAATTCTGGCCTGGTGCATACTTTTATCCACGCTTACTCTGGGTGTTCATCAGGAGCGGGCTGAAGGCGAAGAACGGTAACTATACAGGAGAAGACTGGACCGAAAGCAGTGTGGCTGTACTGCGGCACCTCGAAAAAGCCGGCGTCCGTTTTCAGGTGGATGGGCTGCAACACATCAGTAGTGTAGACGGGCCGGTGGTGTTTGTATCAAACCATATGAGCACCCTGGAGACAATGGTCATGCCGTGCCTGGTGCAACCCAGAAATAACACCACATTTGTCGTCAAACAGGAACTTCTGTCCTACCCGTTCTTTAAGCATGTGCTCGGATCGAGAAAGCCGCTGGAAGTGGGGCGCGAGAACCCCAGGGAAGATCTGAAGATTGTGTTGACGGAGGGAAAACGGACGATCGAGAATGGGATGTCCATCATCATATTTCCGCAGAAGACCCGGAGTGTCCGGTTTCAACCGGAAGGAATGAATTCACTGGGCATCAAGCTGGCGCAGCGGAGCAAGGTGCCGGTTATCCCTGTGGCTCTGGTTACGGATGCCTGGGGTAATGGAAAACTGATCAAAGAAGTGGGACCACTTCATCCGGATAAAATAGTGCACTTTGCCTTTGGAGAACCACTGTCGCCTGAGAAGGACTCGGATACATTACATCAGGCGGTTTTGGATTTTATTCACTCAAGTTTACGCACCTGGGGTAGAGAAGATTGTCTGCCGTAGTGACGATAATTACCATCCTGAGCGTTAGCGTCCCTTAGGGACGCAATAGTGCTCTTTGGAGATTCTTCGCTTCATGGTATTCTGCTCAGAATGACAGAGAGAGATGTAGGAAATAACAGGAGGCTAACTAATGTACGTCAAATCAAGTGGTACAATAGATCGGGAACAGGTGCCTGCCGGCACCGATACAACAAAACAAGTCCTCATCGGCAAGGAAGAAGGACCAAACTTTGCCATGCGCCGGTTTGAAATCCAGCCGGGCGGTGGGATGCCGTTACACACGAATGTCGTGGAGCATGAGCAGTATGTTCTCGGCGGACAGGCGCACATCCGGATTGGGGCTCAGGAATACACTGTCAGGGAAGGGGATGCGGTGTTTATCCCTGCCGGGATCGAACATTCCTACGATACCGTCGGAGATGAGCCGTTTGCGTTTATCTGTGTGGTCCCGAACCAAGAGGACATGATCGAGCTGGTAGGATAGCAGTAATAAGTTTTGCCGCCTTACTGTCTTGAAATTTTTCTGTTAATCCAGTAGGATCAATTAGTACGGTTTTGCCGGAGATCTAGTCAGTGTGCGGGTTTGTTAGTTAGTAGAGTAAAATGGGAGGGTGCCATGCGCAAAAGAATCCTCTTCGTCGTATTAATTCTGTCCCCGCTTTTCCTGTTCTGCCAAACCACTGATTCAGGACTCCACTACGAACTGTCCACGGATACCACGACGTATTTTTACAGTGACACCATTCACTGGGAGATGTCGATTACCAATAAATCGGATGATACTCTCACACTGGATGGGATCAATGAAGACACTTTCTTTTCATGGGCCCTGAAGAATGCTGACGGCAAGTCGTTCAACGAATTTGGTGTAAAGGATTCGACGTACACCAGGGATTTAGTGCCAGGCGACTCACTCGCAATGCAATGGATCACAGATTTACCAATCATGCATTTGGATACAATAATCTACAGCACAACTTTACCGGGGAAGTATATTGGAATCGCAAGACCGCTTATATCCTCGGAAGAATTTTTGTTTGATACGACTACGTTCCGCATAACAGGCGGACACCCGGCACTCGACTTTTCTATATCGACTGAAAAGCGATTTGTTGAATCCGGTGATACGGTGGATATCCGGATTACCGGTGAGAATACAACAAAGGACTCGGTTATTCTGCATTGGAATGACGGATGTCAGGTCAGCTACTGGGTCAATGAGCGTTATAACGGTCAGACTTGCGTTCAGATTCCAACAGAAATTGCGATTGACGGATTCAGTTCGTATACATGGACGCTCCGGCGATCCCCTGGATCGGATCCAGAACTTAAACCGGGGATACATCATCTTACCGGCGAAATAATCAGTTACGGTATTACGGATACAATTACCTTTGTTATAGCCGACAAAGATTTCAGTTATTTTCCCATGGAAGTCGGTTATTTCTGGACGCTGGCATCGAGTTATGACACACTGACCGAATCCATCACAGAAAAGGCGGCTGTTAAAAATCATCAATACTACCGTTTTGACCGGTTTGGCGATTCCACAGATGTCTTAATGCGGTATGAAGATCACAAAGTATACCGGTATCAGGACTCCATCGATGTTCTGTGGTATGATTTTACTGCTGCACCAGGCGATACCTGGCATATTCCGGTTCCGGAGTCTGATGCGTATTCCGTAATGAAACTGGTGAGTATTGATGACACGGTGAGTACCTACGGGAAAACCTTTACGGATTGTTACCGGTTTTTCCATTCGTATGGACTCAATAACGAGTATTCGGAATGGTATGCGCCGAACACCGGACTCGTTCGCAGGGAAATTTATGCATTTGCAATCAACCAGTGGAATCTCCTGGACTTTTACGTCGGGACACAACCCTTCGGGCCGGAGCCAATTCCCGGTTCGATCAAACTATTCAGCATTTATCCGAATCCCTTTAATTTGCGGACAACCATTACATATTCGCTCCCGAGATCAGTGCGAACCAGTATCCGCGTCCATGATATCACGGGAAGAAAAGTCCGAACATTAGTTGATTCGAAAATGAAGTCCAGCGGAAAACACGTTTTTACGTGGAATGCCACGGGTCTGCCGAGTGGCGTCTATTTTATTACCGTCTCGACCCCGTCCGAACAGGTGAACCAAAAGGCGGTTCTGCTAAAATAATTCCTTCGGTTTATTGTTAAGGACACCATAAACCGCGTCCCTATTTACTCTCTCTGGCAACTGTTTCATTGCCATCGACCAGGTAAAAAAGGGGGGACAATTAACCTCAAAACCCAATCGGAGTGATCCTGACTAACAGGAGGAGGAAAAAATTTGTCGCCTGAGCTTTTCAAAGACACCGGAATTTTATATCTTTCCGAATGTGAAAAATGTAACTAGACAACAAAGGGAAATTTATGGCTGTAGCAATTTTAAAAGATACACATGAATTATTAGCGAAACGGATTAAACAAATCCGCGAAGAAATCGAAAAAAATAAAAAGGATATCCAGGAGGCGGTATCGCATGGTGACTTGTCGGAAAATGCCGAATATGATTCCGCAAAAGAGCGGCAAAGCATGTTGCATTATAAATTGAATCAGTTGCAAATGTATATGAATGTAGAGATCTTCGATGAAAATGATATCAACACAGAGGTCGTCTCATTCGGAACCAGCGTAAAAATCAAGAACAAGAAAAACGGGGAGGTTCAGCAGTATAACCTGGTTGGTCCTGCCGAGTACGAGCTGGAAAATTATCCCGATATCATGACGTACACTTCACCCCTTGCCAAAGCACTTATCGGGAAGGAAGTGGGGGAAACGGCTGAGATCAAGAAGCCTGACAAACATCTGCAATTTGAGGTCATGGAAATCAATTCGGTCCTTGAGGAGGAAGAATAATGAGAAGAAGAGACAAGAGCCAATATAAAAGAACCAGGATAAAAGAACCAAGAGCCAGGATAAAAGAGCCAAGAGCTAAGAAATTCCACCACGAAGGCACGAAGACGCGAAAAAAAAATTCTCATAGACCCTGGACCGGGGACTGTGGACTTTGGACCGGTTGTAACATGAACACTCAAACACTTTACCTCGTGAATTAATCTTCGATAAGTCGGTCTATTCGTTCAGGTTGTTGTTTCACGTCTCACGTTTCACTTTTCACAATCTTTTTATTATTGAGACCAACGGTTTGGTTTCATACATTCACCTGATTTAGATAATTACCTTTTAAACCCGAAAGAAATCGTTGTGAAGACAGCAATATTACTACTCGAAGATGGCAGAACATTTAATGGTACCGCGTTTGGTGCTACCGGCGAAACAACCGGAGAGGTCTGTTTCAATACGGGAATGACTGGTTACCAGGAGATACTCACCGACCCCTCATACTGCCGGCAAATTGTCACCATGACTACGCCGCACATCGGCAATTACGGCGTCAATCCGGATGATATGGAGTCGGAGCGCATTCAGGTAGCAGGCTTTATTATCCGTGAGGAAACGGAAATCCCGTCCAATCCGCGGGCAAAACAATCTATCGGTGATTATCTACGGGAACATAACATCGTTGGGATCCAGGAAATAGATACCCGTGCTCTTGTAAGACACATTCGCAAAGAAGGTGCAATGAACGGTATCATTTCGACCGAAGATGATGACATCGATTCCCTGGCAACAAAACTGCGTGCGGCTCCGTCGATGGAGGGGCTGGATCTTTGTATGGAAGTCACCAGCAAACAAACACATCGGTGGAATGGAAGTCACAGTGGTGATTCAAATCAATGGAAAGTAGCGGCGATTGATTACGGCATTAAGCATAACATATTGCGTCTGTTGGAGAAACAGGGCTGCGAGATTATGGTATTCCCGGCAGATGTGGAGGCCGGGGAGATCCTCGACATGAATCCCGACGGTATATTTTTATCGAACGGTCCCGGCGATCCTGCAGCGGTAACTTACGCGATCGACACTCTGAAGAAGTTGCTTGGGAAACGACCGATTTTCGGCATCTGCCTGGGCCATCAGCTGCTTGCTCTGGCGCTGGGTGCCCGGACATTTAAGCTGAAGTTCGGGCATCGGGGCATCAACCATCCGGTACAGAATCTGGCATCCGAAACAGTGGAAATCACCTGCCAGAATCACGGGTTTGCCGTCGATGGAGACACCATGCCGGCAGGCGTCGAAATTACGCATATGAATTTAAATGATAATACGGTAGAGGGGCTGCGGTGCACCGATATCCCGGCGTTTTCCGTGCAGTATCACCCGGAAGCCAGCCCGGGGCCCCATGATTCGCACTATCTTTTTAATCAATTCATCAGTATGATGAAGGATTTTCAGAAGTGACCACTCCAGTCCTCCGGATTTCTCATCTCACTAAATCTTTTGGCAAACGTACTGTCATTACCGACCTCTCATTTGACGTAAAACAGGGGGATGTTTTCGGCTTTCTCGGTCCGAACGGGGCAGGGAAATCCACAACTATCCGGATGATTCTTTCACTGGTGGCGCCGGACAACGGTGATATCCGGATCTTTGGTCAGTCGGTCACGGCGAATAAAACATCCATATTCCAAAAAGTAGGGGCGCTTATAGAGGATGCCGATTTCTACGAGAACCTTACCGCCAGGACCAATCTCGAGATCCTCGGACGAATGCAGGATATCCCTAACAAGCGCATTGATGAAGTTCTGGATTTAGTCCAGCTCTCGGACCGGCAAAATGATAAGGTCAAGGCCTATTCCCACGGGATGAAGCAGCGGCTTGGAATTGCCCAGGCATTGTTATCCGAACCTGAATTGTTGATTCTGGATGAACCGACGACCGGGCTTGATCCCAGGGGGATGAAGGATGTCCGGCAGTTGGTCAGGGAATTGTCCGGGCAGGGGATGACGATTTTCCTGTCTTCGCACCTGCTCCACGAGGTGGAACAGGTTTGCTCATCGCTGGCGATTATTAACCAGGGAAAACTGGTGGTCACCGGTTCGGTGCAGGAATTGATGCAGACCACAAAACTCTTCACAACAGAAATCCATGCCAGTCCGGCCGAGGAGGCGGCGTCTGTGCTGCGTGCCCTTGATTTCCTTGATGAGGTAACTGTCGATGATTCGGTGATTAAGGTGAATGCCACCTCCGGAAAAATTCCTCAAATCACACGCGCGCTGGTGAACGCCGATATCGATATTAATGCAATCGTGCCTCGATCTTCGCTCGAAGATTATTTCCTCACACTCACTGGAGATGACGTTCTGAATGTTGGGTAAACTTGTTTATAACGAAACGGTGAAGATCTTCGGAAAGTGGCGTTCCTATATCGGATTTGCTGCACTCGCGGCCTTAATGCCGCTTGTCCTGTGGGGAATGTCTGAAGGTTCGGTAGGTTTAGAGGGACAAGTTACCCGACAGTTGGAGGACTCCTTTATTATCGTAGGTTCAGTGTTTAACGGCTTTCTGGCAACCTACTTTACCATGAATTTTCTTTGGATTCACATTCCGTTCCTCGTGACACTGGTTGCAGGGGATGTGGTGGCAGGTGAGGGCGCAGCAGGAACCTTTCGAATCTATTTAACGCGACCGATCTCACGCAGTAAAATATTAACATCGAAAGTCATAGCCACATTCATTTACACTGCGCTTTTGGTTCTGTTTTTCGCGTTGATGAGTCTGGGGCTGGGCTCGGTGTGGCTGGGCACAGGCGACCTTGTGGTTCGACATAATGGAATTCTGATTCTTCCGCAGGGGATGGCATGGGTACGCTTCGGACTGTCGTTTGTATTTGCCACCGGGATAATGTTCGTCGTGGCGGCGCTGTGTTTTATGTTTTCATCTATGGTGAACAACGGTATCGGGCCGATAATCGGCGCAATGTCAGTGATTATCATTGGGCTGGCCGTCGCAAATATCCCCCTCGAACTATTCGAAACGATCAAACCGTATCTGTTTACCAGCTATTTTGACATCTGGAGCATGGCATTCCATGATCCCATCCCATGGAGTGAAATAGCCAAAAACGCCACTGTTCTGGGGCTCTATCTGGTTGCATTTTTAGGTGTGAGTTATGCCATATTTTTACGAAAGGATATCCTTTCATGAAAGAAATCACGAATAGAAGACTGACAAAGATTATAACAATTACAATGCTTTTCGTTTTTTCAGTAACGGTTTTACACCCGATTTGGACGTTTGCAAAAAACGATATCAGCATTGAAAAGGTCCGCAGGAACTTGATCGCTCAGTTTGAAAAGGTCGAGGACTACATGGTTCGGGTGAAAGTCACGGTGGATATGCCGAAATTCCGGATGCCCAGTAAAACCATCGATGTGGCGTTTAAACAGCCGGATAAGATGAAAGTCGAGTCCACCGGGTTCGCCATTGCGCCGAAATCCGGCATGCATTTTTCTCCCAAGGATATCTTTGAGAAAATAGAAGATGCACAGGTCACGGATTCCGAATATCTCGATGGTGAATTCCATTGGGTGGTTACGGGGCAAATCAATCCCGATTCAGCCCAGCAGGCCATGGGAGCACCGGCAAAGGGAATGGATAAGCCGGTGCAGATGCTGCTCTGGATAGACCCGGACAGGTGGGTGATCAGTAAAACAGAAACCCGTTCCGGGGAACAGGTACTCATGGAAATGGTTGCCAGTTATCAGCAGTTTAGCGATGGAATCTGGTTGCCAGAGCGCACGGAGGTACAATTTACGTTTCCGGAAGGATTCATGGGCTCTATGCCCGACCCCGATGAAATGGCGGATGAATTTTCAGCAGAGCACCAAAAAGGGGGAGAGCAACTTGGGGCAGCACCGGAACCGATCCGTGGCAGCGTTATCATGGAATTCATGAATTATAAGGTGAATTCTGGCATCAAGGATTCATTCTTTAACAATGCGGAGTACTGATAATAATGCTACATCCGATGTTACATTCAATTATAACTCTAAACTCAACCAATTAAATCTGTTATGCCGAAACGAGATGATTTACACAGTATACTGATAATAGGCGCCGGACCGATTGTCATCGGACAAGCCTGTGAATTCGACTATTCCGGAACCCAAGCTATTCGGGCACTAAAGGAGGAAGGGTTTCGTATTATCCTGGTCAATTCCAATCCGGCCACAATTATGACCGACCCTGATATGGCGGATGTGGTATATATTGAACCACTTACTGTTGATTACTTAAAGGAAGTTATTAAAAAGGAACATCCTGACGCTGTCCTTCCGACGGTCGGTGGACAAACGGCATTGAATCTGGCAGTCGAGTTAAGAGAGGCCGGAGTGCTCGAAGAGTATAACGTAGAATTAATCGGAGCGGAAGTCGATGTCATAGAACAGGCTGAAGACCGCGAAAAATTTAAGGCGGCCATGGATAATGTCGGTATCGACACAGCCCAGGGCGGGTTTGTCCGGACAATGGAAGAAGCAAAGGAGCTGCAGAAATCCATGGAATTTCCGGTGATTATTCGCCCTTCATACACGCTCGGCGGGACCGGCGGCTCCATTGCCTATAATGCGGAAGAATTCGAAGAACTGGCCGAAAACGGACTTCACCAGAGCCCCATTTCAGAGATATTGATGGAAGAAAGCCTGGTCGGATGGAAAGAATATGAACTGGAGGTCATCAGGGACAAGGCGGACAATGCCATTATTGTCTGTTCCATTGAGAATATAGACCCCATGGGGGTGCACACCGGCGATTCCGTGACGGTCGCGCCCTCCATGACATTAACTGACAAAGAATACCAGCAGATGCGCGACTCGGCATTGCTGTGTATTCGTACTATTGGTGTGGAAACCGGCGGGTCGAACGTCCAGTTTGCGGTGAACCCGGAAAATGGCCGAATGGTTATCATTGAAATGAACCCGCGGGTCAGCCGGTCCTCTGCGCTGGCGTCAAAAGCCACGGGATTTCCGATAGCCAAGGTTGCGGCAAAGTTAGCGGTTGGATTTACACTTGATGAGCTCCCCAATGACATTACAGGGCAGACCCTAGCCGCTTTCGAGCCGACCATCGATTATATCGTCACCAAAGTACCGCGGTTCGATTTCGAGAAGTTTCCCTCTGCTTCGGGGCATCTTGGTGTGCAAATGCAGTCGGTCGGAGAGGTGATGTCTATCGGCCGCACCTTCCGCGAATCCCTGCAGAAAGCATTCCGGTCGCTGGAGGTGGGACTCGACGGGCTGGAACCGAAGAAACCCGCTGAAGACGTTGAGGAAGTCAGCGATAAATCCCCAATCCGGAAACGATTCCTCGATATGACAAAGTTACGGTTTGCCACGGCATTTCGCCTTTTGAAGGTCTGGCAGGCCTTCAGGGAAGGCGAGAGCGTGGAGGAGATTCACCGTGTTACCCATATCGATCCCTGGTTCTTGCGGCAGATTCAGCGCATTGCCGAGAGTCGGATAGATGAACTGACCCCTGAAAACATACATCGATGGAAAGCCGATGGGTTTTCAGACAAGCAAATTGCCCGCCATCTCGGAAAGACTGAACTGGACATCAGGAATTATCGGAAAGAACACGGGATTTTACCAACCTATAAGGTGGTGGATACCTGTGCCGCCGAATTTTCGGCGCAGACCCCATATTGTTACAGCACATACGAGGAAGAAAACGAGGTTGAACCACTGGAGGGGAAAAAGATCATAATTCTGGGGGGCGGGCCGAACCGTATTGGACAGGGCATTGAATTCGATTATTGCTGCGTGCAGGGGGTGTTTGGCTTACGTGACCACGGCTACAAAACCATCATGGTGAATTGTAACCCCGAGACCGTCTCCACCGATTACGACCTGGCTGATCGCCTCTACTTTGAGCCGATAACCTTCGAAGACGTGATGAATATTATCGATCTGGAGCAACCGGAAGGCGTGCTGGTGCAATTCGGTGGACAAACCCCGCTGAAGATAGCCCGGGAACTCGAAGAAGCCGGTGTACCGATTATCGGGACCTCACCAGAAAGCATTGATCTTGCAGAAGACCGGGAAAAATTCGGTCAGCTCCTGGACAAGCTGGATATCGCACGACCGGATTACGGCACAGGGACATCACTGGAGGAAGTGATCGAGGTAGCCGAGGGGATAGGCTACCCGGTACTCGTGCGTCCGAGCTATGTCCTTGGGGGCCGGGCGATGGAGATCGTCTATTCCACGGAGCAGCTGGTGGATTATCTTGCCAGGACGTCGGATGTGAATGCCGGCCAGCCAATCTACATCGATGCTTTTCTCGAGGATGCCTTTGAATTTGATGTAGACGGTTTATGCGATGGTGAGCAGGTGCATATCGGCGGTATCATGCAGCATATAGAGGAGGCAGGTATCCATTCCGGAGATTCCGCCTGCGTGATCCCCCCGTATATGATTACAGAGAAGGCCCTAGATGAAATCACCAAAATTACGGAGAAAATTGCTCTCGAATTGGGTGTTGTGGGTATGATCAACCTCCAGTTTGCATACAAAGACGGGAAAGTATACATCCTGGAAGCGAACCCGCGCGCCAGCCGCACAGTGCCCTTCGTTAGTAAAAGTACAAATATCCCCCTGGCAAAGATCGCTGCCCAGTTATCTGCTGGAAAGAAACTGACTGATTTCTCATTACCATCGTGGGATACTATGTCTCATGTTTCGGTAAAGGAAGCCGTATTACCGTTTAACAAGTTTCCGAATGAGCGGATGTTTCTCGGACCTGAGATGAAGTCCACCGGCGAAGTGATGGGGATAGCGAAAACATTCGGCGATGCATTCTCCCGTGCCACGGTCGCCTCGGGCAACAGGCTCCCAAGCGATGGAAAAGTCTTTATCTCCGTCAACGATAATGATAAACTTACCATTATTCCGATTGCACGGGATCTCCAGGAGATGGGATACGAAATCGTTGCCACGTCCGGCACCGCCCATGCGCTACAGCGAAACGGAATTGAGGCAGATACGATTTTCAAGGTGGGAGAAGGAAGGCCCAACGCCGTTGACGGCATTAAAAATGACGAGATTTCCATGATTATAAATACGCCCCTCGGCCAACAATCCCGTTATGACGAAGAAGCCATTGGAAAAGCGGCGATTCAGAAGGGGGTGCTGAATATCACGACCTTGTCCAGTGCCCAGACCGCTGTCAGGGCGATCCGGGCAACCGGAGAGATAACGGTCCATTCGATGCAGGAGTATTACGACGGCAAGTTCTGATACCCGGGTATATACCTGAAAAGGGAGTGAATCTATGAGTCGGCATTATCACTGTCTATGGTTGATAGGTTTCGTTTTGCTCATCGGCGCTCCGGTCGAAGGAGCTCGTATCGATACAGTCGCCATTCAGAGCCAGGCGATGGATACCAGTTATAATGCGATCGTGGTTACCCCGGCTTCCTATTACGATACTGAAATGCAATATCCGGTCGTCTACATTTTGCACGGATGGAGTGGCAGCTTTATCGACTGGCAAAAACATATGGACCTCAGGCCTCTTGCCGATGAATACAATTACATTTTGGTGTGTCCCGACGGGGGGTATGCCGGCTGGTATATCGACAGCGAAGAAACGGATTCGCTTCAGTATGAAACCTACATCGGAACGGAAGTCCCGGATTATCTCGATACCCATTACCGTACGATCTCGCGAACCGAAGGGCGGGGTATAGTCGGGTTGAGCATGGGGGGATACGGCGCAATTTCACTCCTGGCCAGATATCCTGATCGCTATATCGCCGGCGGAAGTATGAGCGGTGTGATGGTCTTTGAGCCACCAAAATGGGATAACGGACTGACCGCTGTCCTGGGTTCACCCGGAGAATTTCCGGAGCTCTGGGAGAATGAATCGGCGATTACACTGATTGAAAACCTCGCAGATAAATCCAGAGGTATTCTAATTGATTGTGGTATCAGTGACCACCTGATTGAGTCGAACAGAGAAATACACACCAGATTGATGGAACTTGGGATTCCGCATGATTACTACGAACGCCCGGGAAAACATTCCTGGGATTACTGGACCCGTGTATTACCTTACCATCTTTTGTACCTTCAGGAGTGGATGACACCGCCTGAATAATCACCGGGAACACAATTATCTATTAACGGGCAGGATTAGTGAATGAAGCGGAAGACACAGACTCAAAATGCGATGAAGTTTCTCGGTGGGATTATGTTTTTCATGAATGGATTAGCGTTTATTTTCCTGATGTTAATCTATGGAAAGGAATCACTGGAATTTTTCTGGGGACCAATCGGGCATTTTATCTTTATCGGCAGTGTCATCGTTGCGGACATCATCATAAGCGCCATTATTTATATTTTACCGCAAAACTGGTCCCAGCAGGATTAATTGAATAAGAATGATTAACGTGTTAGAAACCCCGCCGTTTCAGGGAAAGCGGGGATCAATGCAAGCGAACCGGGAGTGGATGAATACCGATGACAGCATTAACTAATGACAATCCGCCGATTGTTATCCTAATCACCTGCGGCAACAGCGATGAGGCGCAGACTATTTCCAACGCGTTGGTCCGGCGGAAACTGATTGCCTGTGGTAATATCATTCCCAATATCACGTCTGTTTTCCAGTGGGAAAATAAAGTCACCCGTGATGACGAAGTCTTGATCGTTGCTAAAAGTCAAAAATCTCATTTTAATGCCGTGGTAACGGCTGTAAAAGAATTGCACAGCTACCAGACGCCTGAAATCATCGCTCTGCCTATTATCAGCGGTTCTGAGGATTATCTCGAGTGGCTTGCAGCGTCCACCCTAATTGACGACACCGAGACATAATAATATCCTACGGCTGCCACCACTGTAATTTTGAAATATTCGGTGTACATCGTATACTGTTATTCACATTTCTAACCGAGTTAAACTCCTGAGGATCTTTGAAACGGACAGCGTTATATATCGGCGGAATTGTTCTGGTAATTATCATAGGGATTGCCCTCTGGTTATTCTCATCCTCAGGCAAATCAGCCGTGAAAAATTATGTATTCCAGCGACTGGTAAACACCACCGGTTATGATATTTCGGCAAAGTCGTTTGAAACCAACTATTTCTCATATGTCACACTCCATGACCTGAGACTTTCAGACAGTACGACCTCCAGCGTCGTCGAAATCTCCCGGGTGACAGTCGATTTCCAGGTATTTCCGGTAATCCGTGGCCATGTTATCATCGATTCCCTTGTTTCGAGGGACATAAACATCCGGGTACAACAGGAGTTCCTGAATCGGTTTACACGTACCGGAGATGATCGCAAACACCAGGCGGCACGGCAAAAGAGCCGGTGGTCGTGGGATATTGGGTTTATTGAAGCCCGTAATGCTTCAGTTACTTATCAACACAGCGCCAACCGGATCCTGACCAGGATGGAAAAGGTGGATCTATTATATTTTCCCAATGATTCCCTGACCATGCAAGCCGGATACATCCGGGCAGAATATCAGGACAAAACTGTTGATGACTTCAACCTTGCATTAAAGGCAGTGCAGGCAGACAAAGCCTGGCAAATATCGTATTTTAGCCTGAAAAGCAGGGAATCTGGCATCAAGGGTACAGGAGATCTTGTCCCGGGGAACAGGTGGAAATCGACCTTCAGTCTAACAGGTACTCTGGGCAGGGATCTCCAGTCCGTTTTCATTACTGATTTACCTGCTGATTACCGTGGTCAGATCCAGAGCACTGATATCCGGTTTGATGGCGCCGCTGCATTTTCACAAGACAGCTTGCGATACTCGGCCACGATAAGGACGGACTCCATTGGTCTTGATACCATAGCGATTCGCAAACTACGGCTCAGACTCAGTGGGGATAACAATAAAATCGGGATACAGCAATTTCGCGCTGTGCTGGGCTCCGAATTGGATACGCTGAATCTTGTCGGGGAATATGACTGGTTTAATAAACACGCCAAGCTCCGATTCAACGGTCATTTCACCTCACTGGATTATCTCAAGCATTTGTTTAATCAAAATGTCCCGGTGAACTCACCGGTCAACCTTTCTCTCACAGCGGATATTCCGTATGAGGATTTAAAAAATGCAACCGGTACCGGCCGCATTCAGTTCATCAAACCTTCGGTATATGGGGATATTTACGATTCCATCGAAACACGGATTTCTCTGTCAGAGAATGCCATGTCCTCCCGGACCCGATATCGCACAAATGTCATCGAAATTGACGGTCAATTGGAGTGGCCATTCCGTTTTCACGGTGCGCTGCAATTTGATGATTTCTCGGAATTCGATTCATCGCTGGTCCAATCGATTCGTCCGGTAATGAATTCTGAGTTCTCCGGGGTACTGGGAGCAAAAGAGCAACCAATAATAGTCAGAGGGGAGGTGCTCACCGAATTAATGGCAGAGACCACACCTGAGGTCGACATTTACCCGATCAAAGTACGTTTACCCTTCCGGGCTTCCAATTCAGGCGCCCGGGTTGATAACGGTTCGGTGCAAATCAGTAATTTCCGACCAAGCAGTGTTTCTTCTGATATTCGGTGGGAAAACGGTTTCACGGCGTTCATAGACCTGCTGGAACCTGTAAAAACAGAGGGAACGGACACCTACGGGAACCTTCACGTTCAACTATCTACGTCGGACACATCCTACACTGGTTTGGTAGATATACAAAATCTGTCCCTGGAACGTTGGAGCCGTATTTTGCCCCGAACCCAGAGACAAGTTGCCGGGAATTTCAACCTGTCTTCCCAATTCACTATGGATAGCACGGGCATTACCGGTTCAGGGAATATGCGCCTTACCAACGGCAAATTTGCACAGTCCGCTTTGGACTCGGCAAATTTCAGGTTTGAATGGAACAGAGAGGGCATCGCATTAATACAGGGGAAAGCCTATTCAAAGCACCTTACGGCAGATGTTTCCGGTTTTCTGCCGTTTGCCGATCAGGATTCTATGAAAATCGAGGTGAGTGGAAAACGCTGGCCGCTGGATGTTGCAAATCCATTCCTGCCAGGGGATTTAGAAATTTCCGGTTTGTTAAATCCTTCACTCTCGGTAAATGGGAGTTACTTAAATCCCTCGGTTCATGGAATAGTTGAAGTCGATTCAGCCCGCCTCTCCTGGGGAAAAAACCAAATCCCTGTCCGGGATTTACAAAGCAGAGTTACCTTTTCTGATACTTCCTACCAGGTAGAATTCGCCCAATTTCGATACCAGGATTATCCGGTGACGCTTACGGGAAACGGTACACTGCAGCCGAGCTTCAACGGGGAAATTTCATTACAACCCAGTGGCACAATCGCGATAGTGTATACGGCGGATCAGAATCATTCGGTCATGGCACATATTAGGGAATTTCCCGCGCAAGTATTGCAACAGTTCATTCCTGCTGAACTGCGTCACTACGGCTATATCAATGCCCGGCTCAATGCCGCAAATATTTCAAAAAACATTACCCTCGAAACAGACGGGTCCTGGAGTGAAGAAAATGAAGAAAGCCTGGCCGGCTGGACGTATCAATGGAATATGAATTACGCTAATTCCCTGATACGAATTAATGAGTCTGCGTTACAGACATCCGACGGGGGGATATCTGTAAAGGGTCGCGTTCCATTTGATTTATACGGGGGAGGAGTGACCACAAAAGTTCAGGACGATACTCTTGATGTCGGCATACAAATCCGGGATCTAAACGCCCGGGTCGTTAATTCTTTTACGGATAAGATTCATGGAAATTCAGGAACCGTCAATTCAGATATCCGGGTGAAGGGCACCTGGGCCCTCCCTGGCTTAAAGGGATTTTTACGCGGTACCGAAATCGATGTTCAGAGCCCGGTACAGGTTTGGAAAATCACCGGCGGTGCCATAGACATGTCCTTCAGGAAGAGGGACGTGACTCTTCATACTCTTACTGCCAACATTAACGAGTACCCCTTTATTATGGATGGTTCGATCCGATATGACAAACGATTTCAGCTCGATGCGAAGTTCAAAGGCGAATTTAACAGGAGTAGCCCGTTTGAAATTGCATTTGACAATGATGCAGCAAAGGATTCTTTACGCGGTACTATCGCATTCCGGGATCTATCATTCAAGGATATCCTGGATTTGTTCCATATTCAACAGAACATCCGCGGGAATCTCGATTTCACCCTGCAGGTCAACGGTTCACGCGCGAATCCTGCCATGCAATTCTCGGGAGATATCGACGGTTTAGTACTGAACGGTGTATCCTTTCATACGGCACGTGTTCGAGGGGATTACCACGATAACTGGTTCGCAATAGATACTTTGAACCTCAATAAGCAATCCGCATTTATCGGGGGAAAGGGGCGCGTGTCCGGTGAACTAGACCTGAGAGAAATCCGTCTGAAAGAATTTGCCAAATATGTGGATTTGCGCTTTGTTGCCAGTTCATTTCCGGTGCAGTCCTTCGATGCGCTTTTTCCCGCTGACAATCACCTGGTCGGTGTACTCAACGCTGATATTATCTACCATCAGGATAACGAGGGGAAATCATTAAGCGGATTTACCGACCTTTCCGGTATTGGTATGGACATTCCCTATTTTGAACAAAAAATTCAAAGTGGCGCAGCCAAATTCGATTTTACCGGCGATGAAATTCTGGTAAGAAATGGTCGTTTTTTGGTCAACAAACGACCGATTCATCTGTCCGGGAACGTTAACCTCCCGGCAAATGCTCCGCCAGCCTATGACATTGCAATCCATACAGAACGTATCAGGTTATCCAGAGCAGGAGAAGTCTCGCTGACCCTGGCTCCATCCGTATTGCACCTGAGTACCAGCGCTGAAAGTCCCGTAGTACTTGAAGGCACCATGCAATTCAATGCCTTCGATTACACAAAAAAGGTTGCCAATCCGCAATTGCTATCGTTAATAGGCACCCGCACCATTCGTCCCCGGCAATTCACCACGGCAATGCTGGAGGACATCCGATTGAATTTGTCAATCCAGATGTTGAAGAATGCCTCCATACATAACAATTTGGCAGACCTGGATTTTACCGCTGATATACAATTGAATGGCCCGGTTTTTAATCCCCGGTATTCGGGAAGAATTACTTCCGATAAAGGTGAGATATATTACTTGCGACGCACCTTCGACATCAGGAATGCGGAAGTCTTTTTTACGGGAACTCCTGAGATAAATCCGAGCATCAATATGACAGCGGTGACGACCGTACCGTCCTATCAAAATATCGATGAAGTAGACTATAAAATAACTATGAACATTACAAATACCCTTCGCCAGCCCCGGGTCGAACTGCATTCAGAACCGGCGCTGCGTCCACATACCAGTGAACCTCTGACCCAGAGTGACATCATTGGAATATTAGCCGTCGGACGTCCGCGGGAGCAATTTTCCGGTGTTGCCGGTGAGGGAAATATTACCCAGGTATTGATGCATCAGGCCCAACGTTTTTCCAGCGAAAAAATCGCATCCGCAATGGAATACCGTGTCGGCAGATTGCTGGACCTGGACCGGGTAACGATTGAGGGCAATCTTTTTAATATGAGTGGGGCACAAACCCCTACTTTTACAGCGCAAAAGCAACTGTCGAAGCGGTTAAGTCTCACTTACTCAAGCGCCATCGGACATTCGAACGATCAAGGTATCCGCCTCAATTACCGGTTGGGATCCAACTGGTATCTGGTAACTGAAACCAGTCAGCAGGAAAATTACGGGGTTGATGTCAAATACCGGATTCGGTTCAAATGAAGCGATTATTTCCCATTATCATACTAAGTATTATGACGCTGCCGGTCTTCGCTGAGGCAGTTAATACAGACCCTGTCACCAAACGCGAGATTGGAAAGATAACAATCCAGGGGAATGAGCATATATCGTCCGGGACGATAAAAGAGGCGATATTCACGAAAACGAGCCATTGGTGGAACAGGCAGTATTTCGAGATGGAATTATTTAAGGATGACCTCCGCGCTATTATCACCTTGTATAACAATCGGGGCTATCTGGATGCCGAAATCAGCACCTGGGATACTATCCATGTCAATACGGATGAAGTTGATATTACAATAACTGTGAAGGAAGGTGTACAGTCGCGTGTCGGTGATATTTCATTTCAGGGGAACCGGGTTTTTACGGATGTTCGTCTGTTCAAAGAGATACAGATCGCATCCGGCAAACCATTCAGCTTTTTGAGTTTAAGCAGGTCGACCTGGAATATTATCAATGCCTATGCGAATGCCGGATATTTGAATGCGAGGACAGAACCGAAACTCGAAACAAACGAAAATATTATCTCTGTAAATTTTTTGATAGAAGAGGGGAGTCCAATCTACGTTGATACCGTGATAATTCAGGGGAATGAAAAAACAAAACCCCGGGTTGTCGAAAGAGAATTACGCATTGAACAGGGCCAGTTGCTGACCCATCAACAGATCATAAAAAGCCAAAAAAACCTGTATAAAACGGGGATTTTTAACAGCGTGGCCATTACTCCGGCGCTCGATACCACAGGCAGCCAGTTCCATGATGTGTACATTCGGCTGCGGGAAGCGAAAACGGGCGAACTAAACGTGGGATTTGGATATGGTTCGAGAGAAAGGGTTCGTACCTCGGCCGAACTTCTCCAGGCGAATATCAACGGGACAGGCCAGCGAATCGGTGTGGGTACAAAATTGAGTCGGGCAGAATTTCGTGCCGAGGCTTTATATACCGCCCCATATTTCATCCTGTGGGGAATCCGGCTGGATAATACCCTGTATTACCGGCGGGAGGGAGAGCCCCACATGATTGCCTCACCTCCAGTGAGAACACAGCTGGGGATCCTGGGGGTGTACAGTGCCCCAAATTACATTGTGAACCGGATCGGAACCGAAGCCACAATCGGAAAGGATTTCTTTCAGATCTCGAGGCTCTCGTCCACCGCAAAAATTGAGAACAATTACTATTCAGAGATTAATATACCCTCGCTTGAAGATACCGCAGACAGCCGTATTCGGAGTATTAGTGTCACATATACCCGGGATTCCCGGAAAAACCTGTTCAACACCTCTACCGGAAGCTTTGCCAAAATATCGGGATTGGTTGCAGGCTCCATTTTTGCCGGGACGAACTCATTTTTCCGTCTAACCGGTGATTACACGAAGTGGTATCCGTACAGACCGTGGTTGACTTTAGCCATTAATTTTTCCACCGGGACACTGTTCGAGATCGGTGAACCACAGGGTATCCCGATTTATGAACGATTTTATGCCGGAGGAGACCAGTCGGTGCGTGGTTATCGTGAACGGGAGTTGTCGCCCACCACGGAAGACGGCAAACCCATCGGGGGAAAGATGAAGGCTGTGTTCCGTGCCGAATCACGGTTCAAGGTATACAAAGGGCTTCATTTGGCAGTGTTCTACGACTCAGGTAAAGCCTGGTCTGAAGTACAGTTTGCGAATCTTGAGACCCTGCGTTCAGGGGTGGGCATCGGACTGCGCTATGAGACACCAATAGGGGTGGCACGTCTGGATTACGGGATTAAAATCAATCGAAGGGGCGAGGAAACGCCCGGACAATTTCATTTGACGCTCGGGCAGGCGCTCTGATGGTCTTTACTTCAACTACTGATTGCAGATTTTTTATTTTTCAAATACCTTTACACACTGCAAGAGGCAGCAGGGAAGTACGTAATTAGCTAATCAAAGACCCTTTGTATGAAATTGACCAAAATGTTTCAGAAAAAGTGCCCACAATGTCATTCTGAACGCAATGAAGAATCTCCAGTAGAAGGTGAGTACTCCATCCAAGGAGATTCTTCGCTTATGCTCAGAATGACAGGCCTTCCCGGCACTTTATCTGTTCGTCCGGATCAAATTTGCATTGAAATATACCATTTTCATACAACGGATTATCAAAAGTAAAATTTAACACGGCACCAGGAATGGCATGAAGATCACAGTACTGGGTTCCGGAACCTGTATCCCGGCTCCAAATCGCGGTAATGCGGGATATCTCGTGGAGATCGATGGTCAATATATTTTATTGGACGGCGGATCGGGAGCCCTGAGAAAAATTGCTGATTTCGGATATGATTACCGTGAAATCCGGAATGTGTTTTATACGCATTTGCATCCGGACCATACCATGGACTATATCCCAATGCTATTCGCACTCAAGAATGATCCTGAAATCACCGATTACCACGAGATTAATGTTGCTGCTCCAGTGGGTTTTAAGGATTTTGCTCAACAACTCCATAACCTGTACGGGCAGTGGACTGCGTCGGAAAACATCCAGGTGGCTATCCGGGAATTCGCACCTCACGAAGCATTCCATGTGGAATGCGCATCGGTGAGTACGGGTCCTGTGTACCATAGTGAAGGTAGCATCGCGTATAAAATTACCGATACAAGCGGAAATATCCTGGTATATTCGGGGGATACCGGATATTCTGCGGCATTTGCTTCCTTTGCAACAGGTGCAGATGTATTGATACTGGAGTCAGCGCTTCCAGTCGGCGACCCCTACGAGAAACACTGCACACCGTCCGACGCGGCAAAAATGGCGGCAATGGCTGGTGCAAGAACAACTATACTGACACATTTTTATCCACAGGTTGACGTCGATACGATACCGGCAATCGTGCGACAGCATTACCACGGGGAATTACTCTTGGCATATGATGGTCTATCTTACTCATTAACAGGGAATTAGATGCGTTATTTAAAGTTATTTCTACTTTTAATGGTTTTATCACTGACTGCTCAGGCGCAATCCCCGCTTGCCAGGTCAAATTTTGTGCAGCAGGACAGTACGTCCATTGCTGATTCTGCCGCCAGCGACACAAGTGAAATTGTCCGGATTAACCGGGAATCCTTTAAGATGCGCATCGGCTGGCTTCAGGAGAGGTATTCCCGTTTGTTGGACAGAGAAGAAGTTGCCATATCGAAGCAGACCTTTACAAATTTGTGGGTGGACTTTCGGCAATTCGTACAGGGCGAATCGAAGGTAATTGAGGATTTCAAAGATCTGCTGATTAGATATATTACCAGCTGGAATCACGCGTTAAATCTCCTCATCGCAATACTGATAGTCATTGCGTTAATATTTGTATACAGGCCGGTAAAACAGGCGCTGGCGGAGGCAAAATCAAAGTCTCACGAGAGCGAACTGCTGGCGTTGAATACCCTGGGGCATATTGTTGACGTTACGAACCGGGCACTGCCCACCGTCATAATCATGTTCGGTGTCTGGCTGATTGCCTTCGTGCTCAATCTGCCATCTGATTTATATTTTCTAATTCTGCGTATCGCCGGGGCAATTGTTGTTTATAAGCTCGTCAGGTGGTTCCTGGAGGTGGTGCTCGCGCCGGAAGAAATCCACCACCGACTGGTACCGTGTAATACCAAAATAGCACGGTATTTTTATTATATAAGCCGGGGCTTTTTACAATGGACCTTGTTATATGCCATCGTCCTGTTCTCGCTTCAATTTATAGAATACCGTGCGGATTTCCTCTATTTCGTAAAGTATGTCTACCGGATCGGGGCCATACTCGCTTTTACTGTATTATTTGCCAAGCGGGATTTTACCCTCGCGATTATTCCAACCAGTGAAATCAAGTTTTACAAAAGCCTCCGAAACGCATTTTACAAGATATATTATCTCATCTACGGTATGCTCCTGTTTACGGGCGTGCTGTCCATTCTAGGGTATTCAAATCTATCGGGCTTTATCTTCGGCCGAACCTTTTACACGGCTGCCATTATCCTGCTCGGGATCCTGTTTAACAAGATCCTCCATGACGCGATCGACTGGATAATTCCCGCACATAAACGCCAGATTGAGGAGGGGGAAGAGGACCAAAAATCTGCACGATTCTGGGACAGGGTACATACGTTCCTCCAGTTTTTTGCCTCTGCCATCATAATCATATTTGGAATCACACTGGTTGCCAAGGCATGGTGGCTGCTAGGCCGGCAATCGGTATGGGATTCCATCGTTTCACTCGTGACATTCACTATTTTCGAGGTGCAGGGTACGCCCATATCACCGTGGGCGCTGATTAAAGCGCTACTCATCTTTGCAGCGTTTATTTACGCGTCAAAATACCTCCGGCAATTCCTTGATGCGAAGGTGCTGAAAAAAACCGGTCTGGACAGGGGAGCGCGCCATGCAATTTTGACCATCACCAATTACCTGATTTTGATCGTTGGTGTAATTGTGGCAATGGAGAGCGTCGGGATCAGGCTGACAACGCTGAAGGTATTTGCAGGCGCGTTGGGCCTGGGGATTGGATTCGGCCTTCAGAATATTGCCAACAATTTTGCCAGTGGGTTAATAATCCTGTTCGAAAGACCTATTAAAACGAAGGACTTTGTTCATGTCGGCGATATACTTGGGACCGTAACCAAGATATCTGCGAGGAGCACTACCATTTTAACACGCGACAATATCGCTATCATCGTCCCGAATTCCGATTTCATCGAAAAAACCGTCATAAATTGGAGTCTTGAAGATACACCGACCCGGGTACATATACCCATAGGAGTCGAATACGGCACGGATGCTGACAGGGTGAAGGAAATCCTCCTGGAGATAGCGGAAGAGCATCCCCGAATATTAAAATATCCACGGTCCAGGGTCTGGTTTAAGGAGTTTGGTGACAGTTCACTGGAGTTTGAATTACTCTCCTGGATCAATGATCCGCAAAAGGGAATAAACAATATTAAAAGCGATATAAATTTCGAAATAAACAGACGTTTCAGAGAAGAGGATATCGGGATCCCATACCCACAGCGCGACGTGCATTTTAAGATGAACGAGGAGGATATTTCAAATTTTAGGAAAATTTTAGGAGATTCATCCAATACTGGAGATACCAATTTCAAAACGTCTGATATAAAGGAAGTTACAGACAAGGATTCAGATGTCGAATAAACCCGGAATTCCAAAACGAGCGCAGAATATCGGTCGAATCCTGACTATCATATTATCGGTATTAGTGATCGGGACTCTTGGATTTATCATTATTGAAGATTGGCGTTTTCTGGATGCCTTGTACATGACCATTATCACACTGAGTACCGTCGGATTTCGTGAAATCGGCCCGTTGTCTCCGGTCGGCCAGGTCTGGACTATTTTTCTCATTATTTTTGGTATTACCATCATCGGGTATACCGGAGTTACGCAAATCTCGAAGTATTTAATCGAATTTCCGTTCTGGCGTGAACGGAGGGAACTGAGGAAGATCAACAAAATGAATAATCATTACATTGTCTGCGGATTCGGACGAATGGGGCGTGTTATCGCTGAAGACTTTATCAGCCGGAGCCAGGAAACGGTTATCATCGAAAACGATCCCGAGATCATCGAAGATATCATCGAGAATGAGTATTCCTACATCGAGGGGTCCGCCGTTGAGGATGATGCCCTGAAAAAAGCGGGCATCGAAAGAGCGAAAGGTTTGGTTGCGGTTCTTTCAACTGACGCGGACAACCTGTTTGTGACGCTCTCAGCGCGAAAACTCAATCCTGATTTGTTTATCTTAACCCGCTGTAGCGAGCCCGGGACACAGGAAAAAATGCGCACAGCCGGTGCCAATAAAGTTGTGAATCCCTATGAAATCGGCGGCCACAAAATGGCGCAAATGGTCTTGTCACCGCATGTCGATGATTTTATCGAAATAGTATCACGGCAGAAAAGGCTGAACCTGGCTATCGACCAGATCAGGGTATACGAACATTCCGGTCTTGCAGATACCAAGTTAATGGACACACCGATCCGTAGTAAGTTCGACACAATTGTGACGGCAATTCTCGACAGTTCGAATGAAATGAAATTTAATCCATCATCCGAAACAGTTATCAGAGCCGGGGACACATTGATATGTATTGGAGATCGTGGAAACCTCGAAAAACTGGAATCCCTGGCAAAAGGGGTGTAACTGCTGCTTTTAAGGGATAATGAGACTATATCGATAATTTCCGATAAGGCATATTATGTAAACTAAGTGTTTTAACATATATTCCCTCTTTTACATTTTTATGAGCCTAGTTGGTATCAAATCGATTTGTTAACTGCTGGGTCGGCATTGAATGACATCATGGGATATTCGCAAAGAAAAATAAGAAGGTGGATAATGCGATGAAATAAAGATGCCATCTTTTCGAAAAGATGGCATCTTTTGTTTATCGATAAATAAATGTACTTCCTATTATTTGACGACAAGGTTGACCAGTCGATTCGGGATGACGACGGATTTTATGATTTTCTTGCCCTCGATGTACTTTTTTACATTATCGAGTTCAATGGCACTTTCCTTTAAAAGATCCTCCTCGCTATCGATCGGTGCAGCAAAGTTCCCGCGGACTTTTCCGTTCACCTGAACGACGATGGTGACAGATTCCTCTTGAAGGAGATCTTCCTGGTATTCCGGCAGTTCAACCTGAAATATCGATGGATTATTGCCAAGTTTTTCCCACAATTCCTCGCCAAGATGCGGCGCGAATGGAGCAATCAACCGGGCTAACACCTCCAGATTATCCACCCCGATAGCATCTTCCTGTTTATACAGGGCGTTCACGTATTCCATAATCCTGCTGATAGCCGTGTTGAACTTAAAATCGGCCGTATCTTCCCTGACACTCTTGATGGTATTGTGCATAACACGCTTTAAATCGCCGTCAGAGCACATTTTATTCGAGGTGGAGCCATGGGTTTCAATTAAACGCCACATGCGGTTTACAAAGCGATCTATGCCGACAATGCCCTTATCGCTCCAGTCGCCACCGTCTTCGTACGGTCCCATGAACATGAGATACATCCGAAAGATATCTGAGCCGTATTTATCGATAAACTCGTCCGGAGAGACCGTATTTCCCCTGGATTTGGACATTTTTGCGCCGTCTTTGGTGATGGTCCCCTGGTGCAATAACCGCTGGAACGGTTCGTTAAAGTGCAGTAAGCCCGCATCATGCAGGGCTTTAATGACAAAACGGGCATACAGCAAGTGCATTGTTGCGTGTTCTGCCCCACCTACATACTGATCCACCGGCAACCACTTTTTGACGCGATCCGGGTTCCATGGACCGTCCTCATAATGTGAATCGACATAACGCAGGAAATACCACGAGGAATCGACAAAAGTATCCATGGTGTCGATTTCCCGCCTGGCGTCATTGCCGCATTCAGGACAAGTGGTGTTCACAAAATCTTCTGAATGCCCGAGTGGAGCAAGTCCGCTACCCTGTGTGTTCCGCAAATCCAGATCCCGTGGCAGTTCAATCGGTAATTCCTCTGCAGGAACCGGCACTGTACCGCATTGATGGCAGTATACCACTGGAATTGGCGCACCCCAGTAGCGTTGCCTGGAGATTAACCAGTCGCGTAAACGATACTGAACGCTTGCTTTGCCTATATCCCGCTTTTCACAGTCAGCGGCAATCTGTTTAATAGCCTCCCGGGATTTCATGCCAGAATACTCACCTGAATTGAGCAGAATTCCATGGTCCGAGAAGCATTCATCCGTATCATGGACCTCGCCGTCCGGACTGATCACCTCTACAATCGGCAAACCGAATTTACGAGCGAACTCGTAATCCCGCTCGTCGTGCGCGGGAACCGCCATAATTGCACCGGTACCGTAGGTATAGAGGACGTAATCGGCTATCCAAATCGGAATGGCTTCCTCTGTAAAGGGATTCGTTGCATATGCGCCGGTGAAGACGCCCGTTTTTTCGCGGTCTTCAGCCAGACGCTCGATATCGCTGGTGTTTTCCGCGCGCTGCACATAATTGAGAACCGTATCCTTTTGGTCGTCGGTGGTAATATCTTCGACCAGCGGATGTTCAGGCGCCAGCACAAGATAGGTTGCCCCGTAAATCGTATCCGGGCGTGTCGTAAACACATTAATAGTTGTTTCCGGGTCTTTTTTCAGCGCAAAAAGCATTTCTGCGCCAACGCTTTTCCCTATCCAGTGCCGCTGCATTGCCTTCGTTTTTTCAGGCCAGTCTATTTTCTCCAGCCCGTCAAGGAGTTTCTCAGCATAGTCAGTAATTTTGAAGAACCACTGTTCGAGATGCTTCTTTTCCACCTGACTATCACACCGTTCACACTTGCCATCGATGACTTGCTCATTTGCCAGGACGGTCTCACAACTCGGGCACCAGTTGACAGGGGCTTTCTTTTTATACGCCAGTCCCAATTCAAAGAGTTTCAGGAAGAGCCACTGTGTCCATTTATAATATTCCGGGTCGCTGGTATCGACCTCGTTCCTCCAGTCGTACATCGCCCCGATTTGCCGCAATTGCTTCCGCATATAATCAATGTTATCCTGGGTGCTCTTGTCCGGATGCACACCGTGCTGGATGGCATAATTTTCCGCCGGAAGTCCGAAGGCGTCGAAGCCCATGGGTTCGAACACGTTATGGCCGTTCATCCGCTGAAAGCGTGCCCAGGTATCCGTCGGACCGAAATTATACCAGTGTCCGCAGTGCAGTTTGTCGCCGGAGGGGTAACTGAACATCACCAGCGTGTACAATTTATCGGCGGGATTATCTAAATCCGGCTCATGCAGACCATGCTCTTTCCAGTACGCGCGCCATTTTGATTCGACTTTTTCGTGCGGATAGTGTTGGGCTTCCTCGGACAAATCTCTGCTCCTGGTTTTTCTGTTTAACTAAACTATGAAATTTAACTAACCTGCCCTACTCATAAAAGTATTGTTTTGTGGTTGAGCGTCCTGAAATGAGTGTTTTTTGTAAACACTCAATCAGTATTTATAAAACGACCGTGGACTTAATTTCCTCCCCGGTCGCTCAATCGACTAAATTTCTATTCGCTTGAATAATTCATGCATTGCTCATTCCCGGTAATTTGTCCGGCACCACGAATCTGTCGAACGAGGATTCGTCCATTCTTTCTCAACCGCCTCACCAGAGATGCCTTCCGTCTAATCAGAGACTCTTGCCGGAGGCAAGACTTCCCGCGGAGCGTACCGCTACGCTCCACTCAGAATGTCAGAAAGTCTCGGTTTGAAAAACAAAATCCGTTGTCATCCCTTGGAACAAGCCCCGGAAGGGTCCCTACTACAGGAAATGCGGCGGGAATTGGTTTGTAGCTTCTCCATTCCAAAGAGTCTGCCACTCTTCGACAAGCTCAGAGTGACTGGACAGCTGCGATTAACTTCAAGTGTTACACTTTCCAACATGTCTCATCAGAGAATCCTCCCGGGGGGTGACTGGTTGGCTTCGGTTGCACAAATCATTACGCTTTCCATCATGCTGAGCTTGTCGAAGTGCGACGGAAAGGGGTTTGAAATACTATAATTCCCCTTTCCATTATGCTGTACTTGTTGCTCCAACGGGATCCTTTCGGGGAGGGCTCTCCTAAACAAGACTCTGTGGAGCATAGTCCTGGGAGATTCTTTCTTACCAGACTCCTCCCGGAGCGACAAGCTCAGAGTGACTGGACAGCTGCGATTAACTTCAAGTGTGACACTTTCCGTCATGCTGAGCGTCCCGGGAGGGATCCCTACGTGGAAGTATCTCTATTGCAAGGCTCATGAGCATAATCATAGGAGATTCTTTCTCACCAGCCTCATCAGTCCCATAGGGATCTCTGGTGAGGAGATGCCTTCCGGAGCGTTCCGCTACGCTTCACTCAGAATGAAAGTATTATCAGTCTGTGCACCATATATCGCCAGGTGTCAATTCATGAATTATTTGATTAACGCCATCCGACGAGTGATTTGTTTTTGGTTATGCTGTAAGCGATAGAAGTAGATTCCCGACGAAAGCGATGAGCCGTCAAATGGTACTTCGTACACGCCAGCCTCCATTCTCCCCTGTTTGAGTATAGCCACCCTGCGACCCGAGATATCGTAAACAGCTAATTGAACTATTCCGGACGCTGGCAATGTAAACCGGATATTCGTAACGGGGTTAAACGGGTTGGGGTAATTCTGCTCTAAGGTAAACTGGTATGGTATATCCGTGTCTTCATCGACAGCTGAGGGCTCTGTGGTTTTTTTCGCCAGCCGAAACTCGTCAAAATACACCTTGCCGGTGATGGCTCCGGTGGTGGTATCATAGGTTAATTGGTAACTGTCAACCCGCATTGTACCGTTCAGGACTCCGTTCCCTATCCAGGTACCAATGCTCGAAGTGTCGCTCAGATCCCACTCGATGAGACGCCAGCCGTACCAGTCGAGTGTCACCCATTTGGAGACTTCGTGCCCGCCGAAATTAGCATCGTCATCCACGCAAAAGCGAAATTTATTATGACTCCCGTCACCATAAATATAGGATTGCAGGGTATACGTCGTATCGAATTCTACTTCACGGGCACTACCGCCAGCTAAATAATCCCGTAGGAGGTAGGGGCTAACCGCCGGATCCCATTCCGGATCCCATTCATATTTAATAAACGCAGATCTCCGGTACGGGACACTTGGTATTCCGTTATTTCTGGTGAATCCAAAGGAGGAATTCGGATCAACAATTCCTTTCGTTGAGCCACTGTAGCCTGGCTGCTTCCAATCACTTCCCGGGTTAAAATCGTCGATCATCCGTATTCCCGAATATCGGTATTCGGAGGTGGTAAAGGCGCTAATGATATCTGTTTCCGTAGTATTTCCGAGGGTATCGCTTAGCGTGCCGTCCACCGTGACCGTATAATCTGTAAATTGGGCAAAATCCTCTTCCGGCTGGATATCGATGACAGACCTGTTATCAACAACCGTGTGGATATAAGCAAAGGGCACATCTCCCTCAGTATTTGTCATGGAAATCGAAATTGTATTCTCATCAACGATTTCATCGAACACATACGATACCACGGCTCCCACATCGACGTTTTCAGTGTACGTTTCGTGGCTCGGATAGCTGGTAACAACCTGCGGACCGACATTGTCCACGGCGAATGTTGTAAAGTGCAGCGTAAAGGGATCCCCCTCTACCCCGTCGCCATTACCATCAAGATGACGCCCGTTCACATCGGTGGCAGATTCCGCGATGGTCAGGGTGTAATCCGTGTCAAAGGCCAGGTATCCGTCGGGATAGATGGTGACCATATTGTTTTCTTCATTCCATTCCATACGATTGACATCCATTGGCGGAGAAATTGTTAACGCCTGTTCCACCGAGACTGTATCGACTGTTTTGGAAAATGTAAAGGTGATGTCCGCATTTACGGCGACCGTATCACCCTCACCGGGGAACGTCGAAGTAATGGTCGGGGCAAACGATGGAATCGGGTCTGAAGACTCTGTGTTAGATATTCCTGACTCATTCCAGTACCGGTCCAATTGCGTTGCAAAATAGGTATAGGTGCCGTTGTAGTCCTGCAGCCCGGTGAATGCATCGGTACACGTAAACGCAACGTCCCCAAAATGAATCCGTATAATTTCATCCGCATCGACGTCAATTGCATTATCCGCGGACCGGTAAATTGCGAACCACTGATTTTTGTCTATACCGCTGTGGGGAGTCACATCAATTTTGTAATGCAAGGAATCCTGCTTAGTTACCGAAATGGATGGTGTCCCCGGGGTTTGATCGACAATTAAACCGGTATCCCGAATTTTTGTCTTTTTACTGAAAAAGCTATTCGATGCTTCTTCCCAGTAATCGTAACTCTCCCAGGTGCCATAACTGAAAAATTGAAACCCGTCAGTCCAGGCGACATCCCTGCTTCGTTTCACCACCTCAGGATGTTTATTCCACCTGGCAAAGTTATATGAGCCGGGTCCGACCGTGTACAGCCGCCCGGCGTCGATACCTGCGGTCAGCCATGGCTCCCAACTCTGACTGCCATCCCCCTTCAGCATACCATAGAATTCATTGCCGGTATCCCAGTGATAATGCATGGGGGTCAGCTGATCGATGTATCCCTCGTTAAACCAGAGCGCGGCGTCCTGGTATACTGTACCGTATCCCTGCCATCCGCCCCAGTTATATTTTCCGAGTGCTGCCGCCGATAACCGTACCCATGGTTTTTCAGCCTGGATGGAATCGTGCAACGTTCGGACAATTTCGGTGACACTCCAGCGCCACCATTCTTCCCAGGAACCGAAGCCAGAAGGAACGCCGGCACTGTATGGATGGTTCACATCGTAGAGATACCGGTCCTGGTTGCTGACTTGCTGCAGATGCCTGAGATGTTCCGGCGAGATTATGCCGTCGAACTTCCGCGGTCTTTCCTCGGCTAGCCTGGCGAAGTGTGAGGAGAAATCGGAATTGTCGTATTCATTCCAGCGCACGTAATCCAGGTGTAGTCCGTCAATGTCATAGTTTCGGACGATTTCCATAGCCACCTGAACGGTATACTCCCTGACTTCTTCCAGCCCCGGAGACAACGCAATACTTTCGCTCATAGGGTTACCGTTGCCATCCCGGCAAATCCATTCCGGATGCTCCGCTGCCGGCGCGCCAGGAGCGGTCGAGGATGTTTGGAATACGTTAAACCAGGCATGTACCTCCAGTCCGCGCTTGTGCCCTTCCTGAATCGCATACGCTAACGGATCGTATCCGGGGTCCTCACTTCCGACATAATAGCCCCATGGTTCATAGGGTGAATTATAGTACGATGTGCCGCTCTGGCGTGCCTGCCAGAGAACTGCGTTGAAATTCCCTGCTTTTTGGTTTTCAAGGATTTCCCTGATACGTGCTTTTCCCTGTTCAGCAGAATACCCGCTGCTGCTGTGCTCCCAGGTAATAACCCAGTTGGCACGAAATTCCTCATTATTATTCTGACCATAACTAAAAGACGCTAACAAAAGTAGCAATAGACCCGTCACGAATTTTTTCATTACTTACTCCTTTACTTTCCCGGGATACAAGTGGGTTTATGCGGTAATATTTCCAATGCCCGACAGAAAAATTAGTCGGACGGTTCAGTCTAAGCAATGGATAAATTTGTTGCAGGTGAATAATTAAGGATTTTCAGTGCATGACTACAGAGATCAGTTCTAGGAGATTCTTCGCTGACGCTCAGAATGACAGCATTTTCTTACCTTATTAAAAAAACCAACCCACATTGTTATTCTGAACGGAACGCAGTGGAGTGAAGAATCTCCTACACAAGGTTCAGGAGCACAATCATAGGAGATTCTTCGTGTCGTTCCACTCCACTCAGAATGACAGTATAATTCAGGTATGTGCACCAGTAAAAAAAAAGCGCCACCGGAGTAATCCGGCGGCGCTTTTTACGATGAAACGATGAAAAGTGTGTACTATTTCACCAATACCATCTGTTTTGCTCTCATCTGTCCGTTGAAATTGATCTGGTAGATATAGGTACCAGATGGCAGACCCGTACCGTCAAACGAGTAGGTGTGGTTTCCGGCATCCATGTGCCTGTTCAGCAACGTTGCTACCTTGCTGCCACGCATGTCATAGATGGTCAGTTCCACCTGCCCCGATTCATCGAGACGGAACGGGATACTCGTGGTCGGGTTAAACGGATTCGGATAGTTCTGGTTCAGAGCGAAATCTGACGGCAATCCTTTTTCACCTTCTACACCCGTTGCATCGAAATACCATTTGTCCACCGTGAACAAATAGAAGTCAACAGTATACAAAGTGTTTCCATCGACAAAGTAGCCACCACGCGGACCATTGGCTCCACCTGGAACAGTTTCATATCCTGAAGGGTTATCTCCTTGGGCATTCGGGACAGGATATCCAAACGTATAGAGATATTCATCAGTTTCCGGATCTATGATATGCCACTGACTTCCTGTCGGACCAGCCCATCCCGGTGCAAACCGTAAGGCACCGGCAAGTATATTCCCGTCAGGTGTCCAGTCAATTGAACTTGACCAGAGTTTGACATTCGTATAAAGGGAATCCCCGTGCTGGAATTCGTCGAGATTCCCAACCGTGTCGACCTGTGTAAAGGGATCCAACAGCTGATCCGGGGAATGCCATTGAATAATGCCGTTCCCCGACCAGGTTGTACCAGTAAAGATATCCGAGGAATTATCGTCATTAGAACGAACTGCCAAGCTTCTGGTAATATAACCAAGGGTATCGGCAGCATTGCCTAAATAGTTGAGATCGGAATCCAGCATTACTATTGGTTTACTTCCACCGATGACCCATGTCATAAACACGTTGCCAGTAACCGGATCCTGGACTGCCTCCGTGATCGAACCAAGGCCGATATCAGAAGGTACATACTTTGCCATACCTTCACCGGTCTCGTAGTTTATACGGTATACAGTCGACCAGGAGGAATACAGGATATTTCCATCGTTATCGATGGTAATACCTTTTCCTGATCCATTAATTGGTGAATATGCGTGTAAAATGTCGGTTTCACCGCCAATTGTGAGTTCCGTTATCGGCGAAAAGGATGCCGGTGTTCCATCGGAATTGAAGACATACAGCGGTTTGTAATAACTGGTGTCATCCGTGGTCACCCCATCATCGTCATAATCATCGACATCATCCCAGAGAAATTCGGGGGAACCATCCTGGTTCGGACCGTAACCATCATGCATGGCGACCCATATTTTTCCTTCTGCGTCAACCACGACACCGTGTGGTGATCCGGATTTATACCAATCACCAGTCACACTGCCTGTTCCGCCGACGAGGGAAGAGTCGTCATGAGCGAAATCAAGCACGGTTTCCTCATGGTACCATCCCGTTTCGCCCTGAGCGAACGCCATCGAGGCAGTAAACGCAATCACCATCATCACTGATAGCAATTTTCTCATACCAATCCTCCTTTAGTTGTTATTATACCACTTACTCTGCTTTGAATCAGCGGCCGTGGTAAGGCGCGCCGTTTTCAAATACACGAATTTTATATAAGGTATTTAAATCAGCGTTATTCACATTTTTGTTGTTTACGTACATATACTCTCCGGTACCCCAGGTCATTCTAAAAATTGATTCATCACTCAGAAGATCCGGATATAAGGGCTTGAGACCGGAAACAGTGTATTCCCCACCGAAGGGCTCTACATATAACAAACTGTTATTAATAGTTCCAAGATACATTGTACCTTGATCATTAAACGTGAGGGAAGTGATATTAATATTTTCGTATTCCGTACCGGTGAAGTCCATCACCGTTTCGAGGGGACCGACCAGCGTATCCGCTGATGAAAAATCGATACCGTATTTCCAGATCTGTTTGGCAGAGCTCTTTGTCGTGTCAGAACCGACATAATTGCCGACCAGGTATAATTCGTTATTATAAATCCGGATCACATTCAATGTGGTATCACCGAGACTCGTAAGCTGGATGCTGCTGATATCAGCTTTATCGACGAGGTAAACAGCGCCAGCCTCCCCTGCAGCAAACAGGTTCCCGTTACTGTCAAAATCCAGGTCAAGCACAAAATCATCGAACCTGTCGTAGGTGTGGGTACCCGTGGCAGTGTCGGTTTTAAAGATAAATAGCGTGCTCGTATAATAAAATGCGCCGTCGGGACCGATTTTAATGTTATTGGACTCTTTCCGTAATTCAACTATGTTTTCTATCTTTGTTCCCGTGGATGTAATTTTGTCAACTTTAGCCTTCTTTGTAACAAAAACATTCTCCTGACCGTCTACACAGATACCACCTACGTTATCAGTTTTCGTGTAGATACCCGGCCGGGTTATCGGGCTTTTTAATTTGTATGGGTGTGCTACCCTTTCACCTCCAACGACATCCGAATATACGCCAAACAGGTACGCACCATGGACCGCCACCTTGACCGACATGGAATCCAGGAAATTTGCAGGAGGTCTGACGACGAGTTTTGTCTCGGTCGCTTCAGTAATCTCACCCCATTCACCCCCGAAGGATACGAGATTTTCATCGATATCAGAGGAAAAGTTCTCTCCCAGGATCTCAACAACCCTTCGGTCATCAATACCACCATACGCAGAGTCAGGTGGAGTAACGGAATTGACGACAGGTGTCGGGGCTCCCGGGTCATCCTTTTCCCATATACCGGTCGGTTCTTTTTCTTCACAACCGATGAATGCAATGGCGAATAAGGCCGAAAAAATGATAATTTTTTTAAACATTGTGAATCCTCGTCATGAGATTAGAGTAATTGTAATTGAAAGTCAATTAAATTTAATCCTTTTTACATGGTGCTTACAATGCGACATGAATAGTAAAGCGCTGGACCTGGTCAAAGACGCCAAAGGGGGTATAGGCATAGTTGAAGCCCACCCCGAACTTCTCCACGCCGAAGCCGTAGGTCAACTGTTCCTCAT
>Ga0180434_10000064_pt1 | contig 137204 bp, 118 predicted proteins | sample SS_ome_7_FD_132453 | JGI IMG/M metagenome (GOLD analysis project Ga0180434, IMG submission 132453) | Hypersaline lake sediment archaeal communities from the Salton Sea, California, USA - SS_1_D_2 metaG | ecosystem: Environmental > Aquatic > Non-marine Saline and Alkaline > Hypersaline >... | reverse complement strand
TGCTGATTCAAAAGAAAAAAGAATTTACAGAAAAAATGTTGCTTAATCCTTACAGCATATCCAGAGATACAACTTTTTAGACGATGATGAGATATCAACTATATATTCTATAGATGGTAGTTACTCTCAGAAGAAGGTTATGCAACAAGCGATTGCTATGTTTAACAAGAACAATGACGAAGGGCATGAGCAATATAACATAGAGGTGGAGGATGACGGTAACATATGGATTGTATACTTTGACGGAAAATCACAGATACCAGGAGACCATGCAACGGTTACAATAAATAAGGAAACTGGTGAAACTTTATATTACCCAGGCGAATAAAAATATTTTTAATTATTAAAACAGATGAGAATATATAGTTTAGGTCTAAAGGCTCCTCAAATACTCTGATTACTGCTATATAATACTTATATAACTACAGAACAGAGGAGGTTTGTGTAGTGAGGTGGTTTATTGAGTTTGTTCGACGCGGCGTTTTGGAGAAAGGACTATCATGTGGAAGAAGATTGCATTAGTCAGTATCGGGCTTGCGGCAGGTTTTGTCTTAGGTTGTATTCTAACAATGGCTTATAATGGATATACAATGGCAACAGCGATGTTTATGCTCCAGGAAAAAGAAATATATGAAATGGAAGAGGCCGCAGTACAGGCGTATCACAACGAACCCAACGAAGTAGCTATCTGGGCATTGGAGAACTATATCAACACGCTGAACCGATTACAACAAGAACGCAGTTATGCAGAGGCTGAGAACCCGTATTTTATTCTTAATCCAGAGTGGTCTTTGATGCTTAGCTACGCGAGGCTTGGGCAGTTATATAAGAAGACGGGCGAAACTGAAAAGTCCCAAGATAATTTCGAACAGGCGATATCTTACGGAAAGCGTCTTGAGGTGAAAGGACTTGATAAAGAAGAAGATGCAGTCGAGTTATTAAATAAGTTAGATAAACCTCGCAATGACAATTTGAAAGAAGCAGTTCCTTCAAGCTGATTATCCTAACATATGACAACAAGCAGGATGAAAAAAAGATTTTATGATTGTTTTTTGTGCGCTTTTAGCGCACAATTGTGCGCATTATGAGAACAAAAAAGAATAATCCGATTGACTGGCTTTTTCCTGAAGTGCGCCGCAAGGTACTAGCGCTTATATTAACCAGCCCAAACGAGCGATGGTACTTGCGGGATATCGAGCGCCGAACCGACCTTGCGGTCGGGACCGTTCGCAGGGAATTAACAGGTCTGACCAAAGCGGAAATTATTACCAGGACCAAGGATGGAAACCGCACCTATTACCAGGCCAATACAAATTGTCCTTTTTTCCGTGAGCTGTCCGGTCTGCTTCGAAAAACGGTGGGTATGGTGGAAGTTTTACGTGAGGCTTTGACGCCCCTGTCGAACAAGGTGAAGATTGCGTTCGTTTACGGCAGTTTCGCCAAAGGCTCCGCAAAAGCAGCCAGTGATGTGGACCTTATGATCATCGGCCCATGCCGTTTCAGTGAAGCAGTTGACGTACTTAACAAGGCCCAGGCAAAACTAAACCGCCAGATTAATCCGACCGTGTCCCCCGTCAATGAGTGGAGGGAAAAAATTAAAAACAAACATCACTTTATGACCTCCGTTTACAAATCGGAAAAAATATTCTTAATCGGAAACGCTGATGACCTGGAAAGACTTGCTCACTGAGGGAAGGATAGAGGAATTAGAAACCTCTCGGAAGGAAATTGAGGACCTCCGGGCTGTTGTCGCCAGGGACCTTGCCGATGCTGAAATTGAGGGTCTGTCACCAGACAGAAAATTTGCGACGGCCTACAACGCCGCTTTGCAAAGCGCTAAGATGGTTATCAGGAGTTCCGGCTACCGTGTCCGCGGCTGGCTCGGGGCCGGACATTATGTAACCTTTGAGTGCCTTAAGCTGTCGATGGGAAAATCAATCGTTCAGACTGCCAACTTTTTAGACAGGTGCAGACGTAAAAGAAACATCGCAGATTATGACCTCGCTGGCGCGGTAACCGCAGCCGAAGCAGATGAAATGCTCAAAAAGGCCAAATTGTTTGCAAAAAAAGCAGAGAAGTGGATTCGTGATAACCATCCTAAGTATGGATAGAAAACCTCAAAAACACATGTGACAAACAATAAAAAAAGGGGGGATTAAGATCTGAGTTTTGAGAGGATGTGCCAGTAGGCGCCGCGTGCGCCGTTTTTGATGGCCTGTTCGAGGTCGGCGTTATCATTGTAGTTATAATCGCTGCCGGCCTCGACGACTTCGGGGGCGAATTCGCTGAGGGGTTCGAAGAAGCGCTTGTCGGAGGCGATACACTGATGTACCAGCTCGGCCGGGCGCGGGCCGAGGTGCGGAGAGATATAAAAGGTGGGTTTGAGCAAATCAATACGGCCGGTGTACTTGCGGCGGATGTTCGGGTTCTCGTTCAGGTCGCCTTCGGTTTCTTCCAGAAGCCTGACGATATGCGTATTGGGATAAATCCTGACTCCCAGAGCCGGGCCCGCGCAATCAGGGTCAATTTTTTTCATAAACTCGATGGTCTCCTTGACGGAGTCGGGTGTCTCACCGGGACCGCCCAGAAGCAAATCTATCATCACCTTTATATCGTTGTCCTTGCACAGCTTGACGGCGAGCTCAAGGTCGTCTTTGCCGTGAGGGTGGCCGTAGCTTTTGAGCACGGAATCATTTGCTGAGTCGCCGGTGAAGTCGATGCCAGCGCAGCCAGCCTTTTTCATTGCCTCTGCCAACCCGGAATCGAATGGTGTCACGGCCATGTATGTGTACCATTGGACTTTGTCACCGAGGCCGCGGCGGATAAACTCCTCGCAGACGGCTATTGCGTGGCCGTAAGGGATATTGAACTCCGAATCGCAGAGGTGCAGGACATCGACGCCCTGCTTTAAAAGCGATTCGACCTCATCGGCCACTTCGGCCGGCTCTCTCACCCGCGGTGCGCAGCCCTTTGCGAGCGGGTCAGCGCAATAGATGCACTGGCGGTTGCAGCCCCGCTTGGTTTCGAGGCCGCACTGGCCGCCCTTGTTGAAGTAGGTCAGGTTGTCAACCGCATCACGCTCGGTCGGAAGCTGTAATTTTTCCGGCCACGCCCCGCCGCTGGCAGTAACCTGTCCGCCGATGCGCCAGACCAGGCCGGGGACGGTTTCGTAGCGTCGTGAGCCGAGCAGCTGCTTGAGCAGGGCCGCCATGGACCACTCGCCGTCGCCGCGTATACCGAACTCGACGTCGGTGCAGCGGACGATTTCTTCGGCGAAGATGGAGTAGCCGACGCCGCCGAGGACTATCGGGGCGTAGGTCATATTGCGGATGGATGCGATGGTTTTCATTAAATCCGGGATAAACCAGGCGGCGCTGGGCCAGAAGCAGTCGTCGACGTTCCTGAGCGAGAGACCGACCAATTTCGGATCGTGTGTTGCAAAGTACTGACGCAACGTCATTTCTGGCTCGTTGCTGAGGCATAAATCAACGACATCAACCTCGCAGCCGGCCTTGCGGACAGCGCCCGCGACGTAGTCAATGCCGATGGGGGCAATCGGCGGCCGCATTGTGTTTGTGTTTATCAAAACGAGCATAATCGAACACAATATACGAAGCGCTGTCCTTTGTCAATTCAGCGATGTCTAAAGGATATGGTTTAGGGGATGATTTTCAACCCCTTCTTCCTAGCGTAGTCTCGGGCTGATTCAATCTCGCTTCGTGTCGGTCGGCGATTTAACTGCGGGTGGTCACAGCCCTCGTAGCAGGGATGATATTGACCCATTACATTGATGGCGGTCGAGGGTGATATTTCTTCGGCGAGAAAATCTATAACAGCCTCGCTGCCTGCCAGTCCCTCGGGCAATACCAAATGCCTGACCAATAGCCCTTTTCTTGCCAGGCCGCCTTTTACATCAAGGTCACCGACCTGTCGATGCATTTCTTTGACGGCCTCGAAATTAACCTTGGGGTAATCTTCCGCACTTGAGAGTTCTTCGGCAACTTTTGGGTTCGAGTATTTCATATCCGGCATATAAATATCGATGAAGCCTTCAAGCAGCTTGAGCGTCTCAAAAGAATCATAGCCGCCGGTGTTATAGACGATGGGCAGTTCGAGGCCGTCCTTTTTGGCCGATTCGATGGTTGCTGCGATCGGACCAGCTAAATGTGTGGGGGTGACGAGGTTGATGTTGTTACAGCCTCTGAGCTGGAGCTCGAGCATAAATGACGCAAGCTGTTCGATGGTGACGGTGCGGCCGCGGCGCAGGTGGCTGATGTCATAATTCTGGCAGAAGATGCAGCCGAGGTTACAGCCCGCGAAGAAAATCGTTCCGGAACCGCCGGTGCCTACAAGGACGCTTTCCTCGCCGAAGTGAGGGGCGACGGAGCTGACGACGGCCTGCTCGCCGATGCCGCAGAAGCCGATTTCTCCTTTAGCCCGAAATACGTTACAGTTGCGGGGACAGAGATTGCAGGGATTCATCATTCGGCACAGCCGGCGAACGGGCTCGCTGCAAGATTTAGAATCATAGGGCAATGGCGACATAAGTACCTTCCAACGTTTAGACGAGCTGGGGGATTACGGCCCACTCGAGATGCCAGTTGTTTTCTTTGTCGCGCTCTAGGCAGACAATACCGGCATACGTAAATTTGACGACTTCGGTCTTTTGCTTGCCGCTCAGGAGTCTGGATGCGAGCGTTGATAAAAAGGGCAGGTGGCCGACAATCATAATGTCACCCTCCGCATCGTTGATTTCGGAGACGATTTTGTCCACATCGTCCTTCGGGGCAAGTCCGTCCTTAGTTTCTACAGAATTGTTGACATTAAATGCCTGGCTGAGGATTTCGGCGGACTGGGCGGCGCGCTTTTTGCCGCTGTGCCACAAATGGTCAACAGACAATGCGCGTTTTTTAATGAAACCGGCGATACGTTTTGTTTCTTCTTTGCCTTCATCGGTCAGCGGCCGTTGGGGGTCGATATCCTTACTTTGTGCCCTGCCGTGCTGAACGAGATACAGTTTCATAGCAGCCTCCTTTCGAACTATCTGAATCATCAATTGAATATATATTATAACAGAACATTTTATAGTATTCTACCGCTGAGATGGTAAAAAGTGTTCGGTTTAAGATCAATAAATGGATGCGGATGCTCAGGGCTGAAGCATCAGGCAGGATTTGACAGCGCGAGACAGACCTGAGCTGATTGAATAGACGTAGTTTATTTCCGAGCAGTTTAAGCGATCGCCGTCCACCCGGTACAACAGGATAAATCCAATGCAAGAACCCATTTTTCCGAGGGGGATGGTGACGGCTGTGAGTTTATTTAAATATTTTGGGTTCCACACAAGGCCGACGGCCAGGAGCTCTTCGAGAGTGCATATTTTGTTGAGGGTGCATATATCGGCGGCTACCTCATCGGTGATTGCTTCGTGGAAGATGGGACCGTCCGTTTTGTTTTCGGCCGGGTCCGGATCAATGTGCTTTTCGAAGCCGGTGCTGTTTCGGAAAAAGAAAGCGACGCTGGCATCGGAAACCATCTCGCTAATATGAATGCGGCTCTTGTTCAGCAGCGTTTGAAGGTCCTTTATGCCGAGCATGGATTCGTAGAAGTCGGCGGTATATGCAATCACGTCCAGTTTTTTGATGAAGTTTCTCTGGGCACCGATGAAATCGTTACAGAGGATGTCAATCTTTCCGGCCTGCCGCTTTCGTGCCCTGTTCAGGGTACGGACCAGCCATCGAATTCTTTTTTCTCGTTTTTCTGAAAACCTCATTTCACCCCCGATTTTATGCCTTTTATAGCTTTTTGGTTATCGTTTTTAAATCGGCAGACTTCAATGAGTGGTTGAAGATTGAAACGGTTTTTTAATTTATTTCATCTTTAGCCCTATAACTCATCGTTTATCAACGGCGTTTGTGCTGTTCTTGTCAGCACGGGAAAGTTGATTTGTTTGTTTCTTTGCTGTAAGACCTTATTTTCGGACTGATATCGAACTTACAGGGGCGAATTAACATAAATATTTGCGTTTTTCCTACTTTTTTATATATAGTGAACGTATTCGTACATATGCCTTAGTATTTTCATGGAAGGAAGGGTATAAGGCTATTAAGCGTGAAAAAAACGTTTTTGCGTGGTATTTCGTCGGCGAAGTTGTTACAATGAAATGCTTAAACCTTATTCGAAGTCGACACTCACGAATAAAGCACTCTTATGGGTCAATTATTAGATACGATTAATAATCCGGATGATCTCAAAACGCTTGACGTTGAGCAGCTCAAAACGCTGGCAAGCGAGCTGCGGGAGTTTATTCTTGATTCCGTCAGTCAGACCGGCGGTCATCTGGCCAGCAGTCTCGGTGTGATTGAAGCGACGATTGCGCTGCATTACGTGTATGACTTCAAGAAGGACAAAATTCTGTGGGATGTGGGTCATCAGTGTTATCCACACAAGATTCTTACCGGCCGTAAGGATTTGTTCGAAAAGCTGCGGCAGACCAACGGCATCAGCGGTTTTCCAAATCCTGAAGAAAGTGTTTATGATCAGTTCACTGTCGGTCATGCCGGAACCTCCATATCGACGGCAATCGGTATGGCATTGGGTCAGCGCTACCAAAAATGTGATGATAAAATAGTCGCTTTCGTGGGAGACGCCAGCATTGTCAATGGAGCAAATTTCGAAGCGCTTAACAATCTGGGGCTGGTTAAAAGACAACTGTTGATCGTGCTCAATGATAATTCAATGGCCATTGATGCCACGGTCGGGGCGGTTGCTAATTATTTTTCCCGTGTGCGGTTAAGCCAGACTTACGAAGATATTCGGAAGACCACAAAATCTATTCTTGAACATTTACCTCACATCGGCAAGGGTGTTGAAGGGGCGATTGAAAGAATCAAAAAGAGCATTCGAATGGTCGTTCAGCCGAGTCAGCTGTTCGAGAGCCTGAATATTCCCTACTTCGGTCCCGTTGATGGTCATAATATCTCTGCTCTGGTCAAACTTTTCGAAAGCCTGAATCATCTTGAAGAACCCGCAATCCTTCACATTTATACCAAGAAAGGAAAGGGATTCAGTCCCGCCGAGAAGAACCGGCCTAAATTTCATTCCACAGGGCCCTTCGATATGAACGGCGAATCTCTTAAGGTTAAATCCGGGAGCAAGACGTTTACCCAGACCGCAGGTGAACACCTGGTTAAGCTTGCTGAAAAAGATGAAAAAATCACTGCGATTGTAGCGGCGATGTCCGAAGGTACAGGGATGACGGAGTTTCGAGAAAAATTCCCTGACAGATTCTTCGACGTCGGTATTGCGGAAAGCGCTGCGGTTGATATTGCCGCCGGTATGGCCAAGACCGGCTTGAAACCCGTTGTTTGTATTTACTCTACGTTTTTACAGAGGACCTTTGACCAGATTTCCCAGGAAGTTGCCCTGCAGAATCTTCCGGTTGTATTCTGCATAGACCGGGCGGGCCTTGTTGGGGCTGACGGGCCGACCCATCATGGATTGATGGACATCGGCTACCTTCGAATTTTGCCGAATATGGTCTTAACTGCTCCGGCCACTGAAAGCGAGCTGAAATCCGCACTGGAATTTGCCTTTAAAATACGTAAACCGATTTGCATCCGTTATCCTAAAGACGTCATCCCTTCTGGTGCATATGAAATGTCTGCCTGTGACGAACCCTTTGAGCTTGGAAAAAGCGTCATTCTAAAAAGCGGTACCGCTTCCAAATTGGCACTTGTCAATTACGGCAGCCTACTTTGCGAAGCACTTACAGCGGCAGACCACTTATCACAGGAGGGTGTCGAGGTTGACGTTGTTAACGCCCGCTTTGGAGCACCCATTGACAACAATATTGTCCATATGCTCTCTGAAAAAAAGGCAATCATCACGTTAGAAGACCATTTCATATCATGCGGATTCGGTTCAGCCCTTCTCGAAGCCGCGGCATCCACCTTTGGCGAAGGGATACCCGCGCCGATAATCACTCTTGGAACGCCCGATAAATTTATTAAGCATAATACACGCAAGGCTCAACTGATGGAGACCCGGATAAATGCCGATAGTATAGTGCTGACTGCGAAAAAGTTGCTTCGTGAGGTTTTTTCAGGTACTCCTTCATAAGAAAGCGGGACAAAAATGGCACAAGTTGACATACCCAAGCTGGTTCTATTCGGTGACCCGCAAAAAGGTCAGGTTGGCGAGGCAATTGATGAATTCACGGATTTTATCCAATCGGATGCACAGGTCATGGAAATCTGCAATATTGATGAATGCAGTGAGCGGGTTCTCGAGGCCGTTGACTTCGCGGCCGTTTTCGGAGGAGACGGCAGCATTATCTCCGCCGCACGCTATCTCAGTAAGAGCAGGGTTCCCGTCATCGGTGTAAACCTCGGTAAGTTAGGTTTCCTGGCAGAGTTCAGTCTTGACGAATTAAAAGCGTATTTCAAACAAATTATTTCCGGCAAGGCTCCAATCGAGCAGAGAATGCTGCTGGGCTGCACGATTTCCAAGGGAGCAAAAAAGAAATTTCATTCGACAGCGGTCAATGAGGTATTCATCGCGGCGGGCGAACCGTTTAAAATGATTGAGCTAAAGATCGCCGTAGACGGCCAACCGCTTGCGGGGTGCGTCAGCGACGGATTAATCATTTCGACTCCGACGGGCTCAACGGCCTATAATTTATCTGCCGGGGGTCCGATTTTATCGGGAAACATGGAGGCCATGGTGATTACGCCTATGTGCCCCCACACGCTAAGTTTCCGGCCCATTGTCATAAATGCCGACAGTAAGGTTGAGGTCTTCGGCATACGAGTCAACGATGGAACAAAGGTTTCCGTTGACGGGCAGGTTTCTCTGCAGTTATCGACGGATGATGTCGTCCGCATTGAAAAAGAGGGCAGCAGTTTTCTTATTGTCAGTAATCCAATCCGCAGCTACTGGGAGACATTGGCAACCAAATTAAGCTGGGCTGAAAAACCGAAATATAAAAATCCCTAATGCGAATGTTTTATGAATGAACAATTATGCTCGCTTTCGGGGTATAAATATATATGAGAAACACATTGCGAATTTTTGTGCTTTTATGCGGCTTTATCTGCTCTGCGACTCAGGCGCAAGTCGGTCTTGAAGCAGGATCGGGCCGTATGAGCCCCGGTGCCGACCGCGGCGGTCTTATTCGCAGTCCCAATCCGATAAATTTACAGGGCAATAACGTTATTACCGGCAACGTAACCGGTGGAAGAGAATTTCGAGGTCAGGTTGACTATTCATCGCCTTATGATTTTCGAGCACCGGCCGGTTCTACAGAGTTTGATACCTTTCTACGACGTACATCCGGTTCGGTTATCTCACAACCTGCCGGTACCTACAGGCCATACTATAACCGTTTGTCGAGTATTGGCGCGGGAAATCAGCGTTTCTCGAATCCCTATGTTTTAAGTCCCGCGGACACGTCTCAATTAAGGATCAATGACAGGGCTTTAAATACACCGGTGCCTTCGAGTATCAGCAGCGACGCTCGGCTCTATCGATATTTCGGACGAAGCCGACGAGTATCCAATACCACCTCTTCTTACTTTATAGACCAACTAAAGTGGCAGCAAAGGAACACTCCTCCTCAACTTTCCCAGTATTTGATGCTGGGTGGAGAATTGACTGACGAACAGCGGCAAATTATAAATCAGCAGTTGAGGGTCGATCCCGGGAAAATCAGCGATGAAGCACCGAGTCTGAAGTACAAACACTTCAATGATGAAAAATCGCTGCAATCTTATCTGCGAACCAATCTTGACTATGATTACTTTCAGCAATTTCAGACACAAAAACAAGAGACTACGGAGGAACTCGAACAGCCACAGAAAACTGAAGAAGAGCTCGATGATCAATTGCTTATTCTTGACAAACAACTCAAACAATTACTTCAAGATGAGGGTATGGGAACACCACGAACATCACACCAAACTAATCAAATTGATAAAAGCCAAACCGTCGAACCGACGGATAATGAAAGCCTTTCCTTGAAGGAAGATGTTATAGACAGCGCTGGTTTATCTACCTACAGAAGTCAGAGTATTACCGATATCAATAAGGATATCGACGCCTATATGGAGCGCAGATCGAAAGAACAAATAGCAACGGGTGATACCTGGCTGAGCAAGCAGAAATTTTACCGTGCCGAAAACGCTTATACCACCGCGTTGATTTATCAAGAAAGTTCTGAGGCATATGCAGGAAAATGTCACGCCCTTTTCGGAGCGGGTGAATATATGAGCAGCGCGTATTTTCTCTTTCTCGCATTCGACACCGACCCGGAATACATGGAACAAGAGATTGATATTGTTTCAGTGATGGGGGGGCGTGATGTGCTTGAAAATCGTCTGGCTGATGTTGAAAGATGGGTTGAGGAGAATGACTCGGCGGATTTGCATTTTCTGCGTGCGTATTTTTACTACCGTATCGGACGGATTGATAAGGCCCAGGAAGCCATTGATGCTGCACGGGAGAAAAAACCAGATTCATCCGCGATTAATATACTCAAGAGGGCTATCGATAATAAACGATAACCATAAACGGCCTGCTTTCCCTTCTAATTTTATCATTCACACTAAGGGCATATCCTTCTTTCTTGAAATAATGATGGATTAACACCTCGATGCTTAATAGAATGGTTATTTCTTATAGGGGCAATATGATATATGATTCGAATAAACAAGATAACAACGCCTTCGGACTCTAAGAAGCCCGTGGGACTATTCGATATGGACGAGGTCTTCAGCAGCGACGGCTTTCTGGGCAGCTCGTTCAAAGACTACGAATCCAGGCCGCAACAGTCTCAGATGGCGTCTTCGGTCCAAAAAGCCTTCATTGATAAAAGGCATCTTGCGATAGAGGCGGGAACGGGCGTGGGCAAGAGCTTTGCCTATCTGGTTCCCGCGATAGAGCAGGTTTATCTTCGTGCCGGAAGGATGCTGGTCAGTACATTTACGATTACGCTTCAGGAGCAGTTGATAAATAAAGATATCCCTTTTCTGGCGGAATCGATGCCTGATTCATTCACGGCGGTACTTGCAAAGGGACGGAGTAATTACTTATGCATCCGCCGCTTGCGTTTTGCGTTCCGAAGACAAAGAGGTTTGTTTGATAAGTTTATGAGCGAACTGGAATTGCTCAAGGACTGGGCCGCGGTCACCCAAGACGGCTCATTAAGCGATATTGAATTCTTACCCTCGGGCCATGTGTGGGACGCCGTTAAAAGCGAGCACGGCAACTGCAAAGGAAGAAAATGCCCGCATTTTTCCGATTGTTTCTATCAGCGTGCGAGGAGACGACTAGAGAGCGCGGACATCATCGTGGCCAATCATGCACTTGTCTTCAGCGATCTTATTATCAAGGACGAGGGTGCGAGGCTGCTGCCCGATTACCGCTTTGTGATTATGGATGAGGCGCAGAACATTGAACATGTCGCGGAGGAGCAATTCGGCATCACTCTCAGTAATACGAGGGTCAAGTTTCTGCTTGACGGGCTTTATAATTCGCGGACACATAGAGGTCTTCTTGCAAAGACGGACGAAGAGAAGGTGATTAAGCTGGTCAAGCAAATAGCACGAAAGGCCAGAGACTTTTTCAAGAATGTCACGGCCTGGTTCGAAGCCAACAGAGAGGATAGCAACGGACGATGCTATAAAAACTTCGTTGACGACACCTTGTCCGGTTATCTGAAGAGCTTGAGAAGCGAACTTCTGAGAATGGCGAAAAAAACCAGTGATGAGGATGAGAAATTCGAACTGACGCGTTTCATTGACAGGTGCGGAGCCCTTTGCCTGGATTTGAATTCATTTCTTCACCAGGAAAAAGAGGGATATGTTTACTGGGTTGAATCGGCAGAGGGCAGGAAGAAGACTATTATTTTAAAAAGCGCGCCGATAAACGTCGGGTCTGACATCCGGCGTTACCTATTGGACAAGTTCGATTCGGTTGTGATGACCAGTGCCACATTGAGCACGGAACCCGAAAACGCGAAAGGGGGATTTGATTTCTTCGCTAATTCTATCGGTATAACGGATTTCGATTCCGTAAAGCTGGGTTCTCCTTTTGATTACCAAAAACAACTAACACTCTACATCGAAAAGGATCTGCCGGAACCGAATCATGATTCATTTGTTGATCAGGCCTCTTCAAAAATACAAAGGTATCTTCTTCAGACGCACGGTCGTGCATTTGTACTGTTTACGAGCTATTCGATGCTGGATGAAATGGCAAATAAGCTTAGTGACTGGCTGGCGGCCAACGGCATCGAGCTGCTTCAGCAGGGAACAGGGCTTGAAAGGAGTGTGCTTTTGAAGCATTTTAAGAAAAGCACCAAAGCGGTGCTCTTCGGGACGGACAGTTTTTCACAGGGTGTCGATGTGCCGGGGCCAGCACTGAGTAATGTCATCATCGTCAGACTCCCCTTTGCCGTTCCGGACAAACCGCTGCTTGCGGGCCGGCTTGAACAGATAAGAGAGCAAGGCGGTAACCCCTTCTTTGATTATCAGCTTCCATCGGCGATTATCAAGTTTAAACAAAGCTTCGGACGCTTAATAAGGAGCAAGACCGACACGGGCATTATAGCTGTGCTGGACAGCAGGATTGTCAACAAACGCTACGGTCAAAAATTTCTGGACGCTCTGCCGGACTGTAAAATCGAAATCATAACGAATAAGTAGCTTCAGGTATGCGACCGGCCGGAACGTTAATGGTCAAGCATGCGAAGGACTATTTCCGCAACTTTGTTACCAGCTTTTTTTGTTTTCAACGGTTCGACAAGTTTTATTAAGTCTTTACTTATTTGCGAAAGTTTATTCGGGTCACTGAGCATCTGCTCAATGACGGTCGTGATGGGTTCCGTCGATTTGAAATACGGCATAAACTCGGGCACTAACTCTTTTCCCGCCAGAATATTCACCAGTGAAAGATGCTTTGTTTTTACAAGCCACCATCCGATGAGATGCCACAACAATTTGCTGGATTGATACATAATGACCATCGGACAGCCCACGGCAGCGACCTGGAGGGTTGCACTTCCACTGGCGACGATACAAAAGTCAGCCTTCGAAGCGATTTGAACAACAGAACCGATTTCATAACTGCTTTCGAAATCCGGCAGGACAGGACTCTCAAGCAGAGTCTTTTTTTTCTTATCCACAGCAACGGTTATGATTTCAAGGTTGGTAAACCTTTCTTTAAGCCGAACGACAATCTGCTGCATGGGCTGCCAGAGGCTTTCGATTTCCGCCTTTCTCGAACCGGGTAAAAGGGCTATTTTCGCAGTTGCGGGTTTGAATTCGGTATAACTTTTTGCCGACGCGGTTTCAAGTTCATCGAGAAGGGGATTACCTACGTATTCAGCCTCTATACTTCTCTGTCTGAACCAATCCTCTTCGAAAGGCAAAATGCATGCAAGTTTATCGCAATACTTTCGGAGTTTTCCTATTCGCCAGGATGCCCATGCCCATAGTTGAGGGGCCACGTAAAATAATGTCTTTATTCCTGCTCTTTTTGCAGCTTTGGCAACGTGAAAATTGAAGGCCGGTGAATCGCACACAATCACCATATCCGGTTTGTTTTTTAAGAGGTACTTTTTTACTCGACGCAGGAGCATATAGTAGTGCGGGACTTTGCTGAACGCGTTATAAATCATCGCTGCCCGACCGACGGTTGTTTCAATCAATTTGCAACCCGCCTCGGCCATTTTTTCACCGCCCAGTCCGACAAACTCGATACTATCTGTTTGATTTCGCAGGGCTTTAATCAGACCCGCACAGTGACTATCTGCGCTGGGTTCGGCAGCACTGAGAAAGATGCAATATTTTACACTTTTTTCCATAATTAAAGCCAATTTGTTACCACTATTTATATCAAACGGCAATTGATTTTTCTGTTTTTGCCCTTTATACCTAAGGGTTTGCACAAGTCACTCTTATAAAAAAGTCGAGTAAATATCGAGAAAGGCAAAAGAGTTAATGATATAAAGGTCTATATAGTCCGATAATATTTTGATTTGTCACGCTGATACAAATAGAGCCAAACGCTCCGATATGTAAAAAAATGATGTAAAAAACGACACTTTCGGATATTTGTTTCGTTACATAAGTCCTTTATTAACTTATTGTTAGTGAAAAATCAAGAGTTTAAATTTTTTTTAATCCTTGACAACCCCAACGTCCGATAGTTAAATTAGGACAGTAAGGCAATTTAGGAAGCCACTTTCCAAACGGATTTGGTTAAACAAAGAGGGATAGTTAAAATGAAGGAACTATTCACTACCGGTGAAGCTGCTGAAATCTGCAAAGTCAGCCAGCAGACTATTATTCGTTGTTTTGATGCAGGTCGTCTTGAAGGATTTCGAGTGCCGGGTTCACGATTTCGCAGAATACCGCGACAAAGCCTTATCAAATTCATGAAGGAAAATAATATTCCTCTTGAATCTCTCGATACCGGTAAGAAAAAAGTTCTAATTGTTGATGATGATATCGAGATCGTCGAGCTTATCGTTGACGTGCTTGCACGAGACGGACGTTTCGACATAAGAACGGCCACAACGGGATATGACGCCGGTATCGCCACCGAACAGTTCAGACCTCATATTATTCTTTTGGACTATATGCTGCCGGATGTTAACGGGGACATTGTTTGCCAGACGATAAAGAAGAATCCCGAGTTCGAAAACATTAAAATCATAATTGTCAGCGGTGTTATCAAACAGGATGAAATCGACCACCTGCTTAAAGCGGGTGCCGAGGGATTCATCAAAAAACCGTTTAATATCATTGAGCTCACAGAAAAAATCTCAGATGTATTACAATTAAAATGAGCCATTCGAAGCAGTGAACGCATATCGCGTCTTCGAACATAATGTACAAGAGGTAAGGGTCAGTTTTTAATTTTTAAATTATAAAGGGACGGGTTTTATATTTATCAAGGTGATTGAATGACAGCAGGAGGCGATAGGATCGTTGCTCAGCAGGTGGAACTTGCTATCGGGGAATTAGACAATCTTTGGATTTTGCCTTCGGTCGCCGCTAAAATTTTCTCAGCGGTTTTTCTGGACGACTCTAAAACAAATCTGAGTGAGCTTATCGAATCCGACGCTGCTTTGTGTGCACAGATGCTTTCCGTTTCGGCAAAGGAGGGAATCTATCTTTCTGAGTCGAATCCATCGATAAAGGCCGTTGTCCGAAAGCTGCCGGCTCAAAAGGTTCAGGAAACGCTGCTATCGATAGAACTTGCAGAAGATTTGCAGGTATTGCGTATCGGTACCGAATTACAAGGGCCTTCAAAGAAGGACCTTGTTTTGCATAATTGCGCTGTCGCGTGTGCGGCTGAATTTATAGCAGAAAAGATGGAACAAGGTCCCGATGCACAACTTTGTTATCTAGCCGGCTTGCTGCATGATATCGGCAAGATGGCATTCGTGAAAGCCATGCCGAAAAGCTTCTCACGTATCGCCGAAGAGGCAAAGTCGCAGGGTGTTTCTTTCAGTAAGGTTGAACAAACTCACTTTGGTCTGGACCATACTATTCTTGGCCAACGGCTTGGGCGAAAATGGAGTTTTCCCGAATCTATCACGCTGGCGATATGGCTTCACCATAGCAATCCTGCATTCACTACCCAGAACATACCCAACGTAAAAATTGCACACGTCGTCCAGACAGCCAATACCATCGCTCGAAAATGCGGGCTGGGCGATTCAGGAAATTATGAGTCGGCTGAGGTTGATGAAAGCACAATGCAGTTGCTTGGCCTTTCAGATGAAGATATCAAGAGGATAATCAGTAATCTGCCGGAGAAGGTTCAGCAAAAAAGCGGACTTCTCGGTCTTGATGAGCCGCAGACACCCGCGGTTTTTTCAGATGTTGCATATCTATCCGCTGTCAAGCTGGCCGGTGAAAAAAACAAGCTGTCAGCAGAAGCGCAACGTCTTCGAAAAACAACGGGGGTCTTCGAATTTACGAAAGAGTTTCTCTCCGGTATTGACCAACGCTGTGACCTTTTTTGTCTTACCAAGCATTTCGTTCACTGCTGGCAAAAGAACTTTCAGACGGGGCCGGTTTGTCTTTATCTCGTGTCATCAGAGGATGGGCCGCTTGTCACCGCGGCTGCTGAATCCCTGTCACAAACAACCGCATTATATGTCAACAGACCGGATGATGCCGACCCGATACCCGATTCAATTATACATCAATTTGATATCCTTAATCCTCAGGAGCATCTTGACTGGCTTTTTAAGCAACTCAGTATAGAGTTCGATATCCGGCAGTCAAAGCTTATTCCGCTGCTTTCAGGGAGCCGAGCGATAGGAGCCCTTGTGTTCGAACTTCGTTATCCTGCTGATATCGAACTGTTTCGGGAGACCTTTCAAACGTGTGCCTCGATGGGTGCAGCGGTGCTGGATATGTCGATTGCCGGAACTCGTCAACAGCGGTATGCCGAAAACTTCTCGGAATTACTAAGCACCCCTAAAAAAGAACTACCCAAAAAAGCTGAACCTTCACAAAAAGGGGAGCCTTCAAGTCTCATTGAAGCCCTGGCTGAAATGGCCGCCGGTGCAGCTCATGAATTGAACAACCCGCTTTCGGTCATATCCGGCCGTGTCCAGATCCTTGAGCAACGTGAAAGCGACGATGAAAAGAAGACCACTCTGAAGCAGATACGTGATAATGCTGAAGAAATCACTCGCATTATTAATGACCTTATGAGTTTTGCAGAACCGACCGAAGCACGTCCTGCAAAAACATCTGTTCAGCTTCTTCTCGATGAAGCCTCACAACTGGCAGCCCAACGCATGGGACTGGAGAAAATAAACATGGATATTAGCATCAAGACCGGGGCTGATGAAGTTTTCGTGGATTCCGCTCAAATAGTCTCATCCCTTGCGAATATATTTGCCAATGCCGTCGAATCCTACGAGGATAATTCGGGAATAATAGAAGTAAGCGCTGATTCGGAGCCAGAGAAAGATTTTGTAACAGTTCGAATCAGGGATGAAGGCCGCGGTATGGAACCTCAAACGTTAGAAAAGGCGGTTTATCCGTTCTTCAGTTCCAAAACTGCGGGCCGAAAAAGAGGTATGGGGCTAGCCTATGCCCAGAGACTGATACAGCTTAACGGCGGCAGGCTTGATATTCAAAGTCAGCCGGGCAGCGGCACCACGGTAACGATAAACTTACCCACCGCTTAAATTCGTGCATAAGCATTCGTAGGATACATTAAGCAAAAAAAAACAGGCCTTGAACAATGACTGTTTCAGGCCTATTTTTTTAAAGATGGCTACATTTGATAGCACTTAGCTCCGGACGTTACAAAGGCGGCGGACGAATCTGCCCAATATAATGATGTTCAATGATGTGAACACCTCCATCGTTCATTATACACGGGACGTTGTGAGTCCTTTTTTCGGCAGGAACAATGTAAAAAGGCACAAATAAACAATATCCCGTCCATATGTAAAATACTGCTGAGCTCATAATCTTTCCTTACTTAAGCGCAGCATATATCGACCTACCATTAGTATTTTTTTTAGTTCAATTGCTCGGTTTATTTAGCGTCTTTTTTAGACAGCAACAGTTGTAAGAAAACCAAATCAATTAACAGCCGTGAAATGAGCGATTTTATTACACTACCGTTGCGCAACTGGGGAATTTTTATAACTTGCAATCTGTGTTTTTAATACTGGTACAAGCTTTTTATAATAAAACACCCCTCCATTTAGACTGATATTGAGTCTCGTCGTTTAACGGTCAAACCAGAATTTTCCCTGGTCAGCTTTTTCTTTCCAGCAGCGCAAGCGCGAGCTGTCTTAAACTATCAGCTTTCGCTCCAAACGGTGTTAAACTATCCACCGCCTGCTCAGCAATATTTTTTGCGAAGTGTTTAGATTTATCCAATCCAAAGACAGCCGGGTATGTAGCTTTTGCAGACCTGACATCTTTGCCAGCAGTCTTGCCTAACTGTTCGCTGGTTGCCGAGACATCGAGGATGTCGTCCGCTATCTGGAATCCCAAGCCGATTTTAACACCATATTCACACAATGCTTCATATTTTTTTTTGTCGGCCCGGCCGCATAATGCACCCAAAGCAGTCGCGCAGCGGAACATCTTTGCCGTCTTATTCATATGGATGTATTCAACAAGGTCCTGAGTCGGTTTTGTTTCTTCGGCCTTCAAATCGGCCATCTGACCGGCAAGCATACCGGCCGGTCCTGCCGCCTTCGAGAGTTCGCGAATCAAACTCAAAGCCAGAGATTCTTCATCGATATGCTTACTTAGTATTTCAAACGCCAGGGTCAATAGTGCATCTCCTGCTAATATTGCGGTAGCTTCATTAAACGCGATATGACATGTGGCCTGGCCTCGCCGAAGGTCATCATTATCCATGGCGGGAAGGTCATCATGAACCAACGAATATGTATGTACCATCTCAAGCGTGGCGGCGGCGGTTTCAGCATTTGTATTGACTCGGCCGCTTACCAGTTCGCAGCAGAAAAGAACAAGAACTCCCCGGATACGCTTGCCCGCTCCCTCAAGAGTGTAACGGATCGCCTTTTTTAAATCCGTCTCCATATCAAGCTGCTCATTTATCAGCTTCTTCAAGCGTATATTAACGATATCGCGTCTTTTAGCAAGTTCAGTGTGAAATTCGGAGCTAACAACATTACTTCCTGACATGAAAACAAACCTGCATAGAAATCCATACTTTTTGATTTTTTCAGCGTTATGTGTATTATATGGTTTTCAAATGTTTTTTACAGGAAATTATGAATCGCTTTATGATAATTATTTTGGGTGTAACGGCTTCGGGCAAGGGCCGACTTGCGTTTGAAACGGCTAAAAGGCTTAACGGGGAAATTATTAGCATCGACTCCATGAAGGTCTACCGTCGTATGGATATCGGCACCGCTAAACCACCGGTAAGAGCACGCCGAGAAATTCCATATCACCTTATTGACATTGTCGAACCCAGTGAATCCTTCAGCGTCGCAAGGTTTTTGTCATTGGCCGATGATGCTATCGAACAGATTATAAATCGCGATAAATCAGTTATTGCGGTCGGAGGTACCGCCCTATACTTAAAGGCCCTTTTATACGGTCTTTTCAAAGGCCCTTCAGAAGATGAGAGGATTCGCAAGAAGCTGCAGAAAAGAGCGGAAGACGAAGGCCTCGAAGCTCTTCATAAAAAGTTGTCAGAAATCGATCCGACAGCTGCAAGGAATATAAGTATCAATGATGTCAAACGAATTATCAGGGCTTTAGAAGTATTCGAATTAACAGGTAAACCCATCTCATCTTTGCAAACACAATTCGAAAATCGAGCAACCCGGCACAACTGGACGATTATCGGGCTGCGACGAGACAAAGAGATAGAAAGTAAGCGAATTAATGCCCGCGTTAAGAAAATGATGAATGACGGGCTCCTCGATGAAGTTGAATCACTACTGGCTGAAGAGAAGCCGCTCAGCAAACAGGCTCGATGTGCTATCGGTTATGCCGAGTTAATAGACTATCTAAACAGTCATGGAAGTCTTGAAGAAGCAGTTGAGAAGATAAAAAAGAATACGCGCCGTTTGGCCAAGGGACAGAGGACATGGTTCAAACGATTCCGTGATGTACACTGGCTTGATGCAGGAGAAGATGAAAATACCGAACAGCTACTTTCGCGAGCGCTGGAATTAGTCGACAAGACGACTTAAGGATGACATTTGATTTTAATCGGGGCCGTATGTTCTGTAGGGCAGGTGGACAGGATAGTCCCTTACCACTTCATCATAATCATCGAACCAGCACGCGCCGGGATTGCTTTTAAACACCATAAACCGGCCGCTATCAGTGTCTTCTGCCGCACGATGATATTTAAAGAACACCAGATTTTCAGTCTTGCCAACGATTTCTATTTTACCTGTCGAGTGAGACATCACAAAACGGCATCGCTTGGCCAGGCCGGAAACATTTGCTTTGGCTCTTTCGATAATTTCGTAACCCTCTTCAATGGGAACGGTAAACATCTTGTTTCCCAATGCCGGCCGGCACTGAAATATATAATACGGGGCGTTACCGACGAAGGAAAGCGCAGCCAATAAATCAGCCAACACGTCCGGATTGTCATTGACGCCACGAAGCAATGGCAGTTGGTTTGCCATAATTGCTCCCGAACGCTGTAAAAGCTTAATCGCCTTCACGGCTGGGGTTGTCAATTCACGCGGATGGATAAACTGCGTCATAATGTAAAGTCTTTTCCGGTTGTCTCCGTTGAAGTTCTCAATCATCTGCAGCAAGTCCGTATCTTCAGTGATGCGATACGGATTAAAGGCGGGAATCCTGGAACCAATCCGTATGATCTTCACATGCTCGATGTGACCTACGGCATTGATAATCATCTTCAATCTCGAAGTGGAAAGCGCTAAAGGGTCACCTCCGGTCAAAAGGACGTTGGTGATCTCGGTATGCTCTTTAATATATTGGACCGCCGAATCGATATCCCTTAGATATTCCTGCCGGGGATTTACAAAAAGCCGTTTTCGAAAACAGTATCGGCAGATAGAATCGCACACACTGCTGATAAGCAACAGTACCGTTGAGTTATATTTATGCTCCATACCGGGCATAATCGTATACTGCTTTTCATCAGAGGGGTCGAGCCGGCCCCACTCTTCCATTTCAGCCGCGCTGGGAATGACCGCTTTGCGCAAGGGGTCATTTGGATCATTCCAGTTAATCAATGAAAGGTAATAATCGTTGCACCGAAAGGCGAATCGTTCAGCAACTGGGTTCAAAGCTTGTTTTTCAGACGAACTTAACTGCTTTACGTTTTCTATCTTCGTTACATATTTTGTTTTTGTTTCAATACTCATTTAATCTTCATTTCCAAAGATTATAAATACTCTCGTCACTTTTATACTATCTAACCTTTAACAACCGCAAACAGGGAGCACAAAACCGTGTTTTAACTCCTTCGATGAACACCCCCCTCTTTACGTGCCTGTTATTGTGGGTTTTTCCCGGTTTTCAGAGATACCTACAGGCCATTACAATAACTTATATATATATTTTAATATTTATTCGTCCACGTTTCAAGTAGATATTAGTATTTAAACCGGTCTTGATAGTAAAACTTAAAAAACAGGCTAAATTAACTATTTTTTATGCTCATAAAAGCTGATTTTTTAAACGGCGAACTTGAATTTTTCTATGAGCGTGTCAAGCTTTTTTAAATCTACCGGCCTTTGATAAAGCGGTTTTTTATCGGTCCTATAAACACTGATATTTTCCTCGAAAGGAATTTTATCAGGGTTGATATAAAACACCCCCAAACCAAGTTTGCCCTTGTCCGTCGCTTTTTCGAACGCTGCGTTTCTGTCGTATACATCATGGTCTTCGAGATAATACGTATTCTCTTTGAACCATTTAAAGCTATTGATTTTGTTGTATGTCACGCAAGGTTGAAACATATCCACTAATGCGTATCCCTTATATGAAATCGCTTTTTTGATAATCTCGGCTGCCCGGTCCTGGTCGCCGCTAAAGGCTCGCGCTACGAACCCTGCATCCAACGCTATGGCGACAGCCAAAGGATTGAACGGTTCCAGAATGACACCGTTGATCTGAACCGGCGTTCGGAAACCGATCTGGCTGGTCGGTGATGCCTGGCCCTTGGTGAGGCCGTAGACCATATTATTATGGACGATGTTCGTTATGTTGGGGTTTCGTCTGATTGTGTGCATAAAGTGATTGCCTCCCTCACCATACATATCGCCGTCTCCGCTTTCGGCGATGACAACAAGTTTGGGATTCGACGCTTGAATAGCCGTGGCGGGCGGCAGCGCCCTGCCGTGAAGACCGTTAAAAACATTCGTATTGAAATAGTGAGGTGTTTTCGCCGCCTGGCCGATGCCCGATACCATCACAAGATTCTCAGGCTCAATTTCAAGTTCTGCCAGCGCACGCTTTATGATTTTCAAAATCGGGAAATTTCCGCAGCCGGGACACCATGCAATATCTACCTCACCCATATCAAAATTTTTTACATCCATACTTTTTCCCTTAATCCAAGACCTTTTTCACCTCTTCAACGATTTCTTCAACAGAAAATGCAAGGCCGTTGTATTTTAGAATTTTGTGCTCAAATTCGAATCCTGTACGAAGTTTGACCAGCTTAGCCAATTGGCCCGTTGCGTTGCCTTCAATCATAACCGTTTTTTCAGCCCGGCTTAAAAATTCTGTGGTTTGCTGCGGCAGCGGGTAGACCTGTTTAACATGCAGCAATGATACCTTGTCGTTGTTGATATGCTCCAATGCTTCTTTTGCAACATTGAACGTCGAACCCCAACATACCAGAAGATACTTGTAATCGTCCGTGCCGATAAGTTCAGGCGGCAAGCTTTCGTCCTTTACACGTTCAAGTTTCTTGAGCCGTTTATCAACCATTCTGACCCTCAGGTCAATGTCTTCGGTAATATGTCCCTCTTCATCATGTTCATCACTATCAACGGACACTAAGCCGTCGCCATAACCAGGGATCCCCCTCGGCGACGCACCATTTTTTGTCAGTTCGTAACGTCTGTAATTCTTCTTTGTTTTAACGATTTGATTTTCATTTTGAATTTTCGATATATCGAAAGCATCTGTATTGTAGTAGCTGTCAACGAAATACTGATCTGTCAGGATAAAGACGGGGACCTGGCATTTATCCGCAATATTGAACGCCTTTTGCGTCAAGTAAAAAGCATCCTGAAGGGTGCCGGGGGCGAGAATCAACCTCGGAAACTCGCCATGACCAGCGTAAAGTGCCAGTTCCAAATCTGCCTGTTCGGTTCTTGTCGGCAAACCCGTCGCCGGCCCGGGGCGCTGTGCTAAATGAATTACAAGGGGGGACTCAAGCATCCCAGCCAAACTCAACCCTTCCGTCATGAGTGCAAACCCCCCGCCGGAGGTTGTTACGAGTCCCCTCGCACCGGCATACCAGGCACCTATGGTCATATTGACGGCCGCTATCTCATCTTCGGCCTGTTCGGCTATAATGCCGAATTCACCGGAATGTTTTGACAGAAAAACTAAAAGGCCTGTCGAAGGGGACATCGGATACGAGGAAACAAAATTACAGCCCCCCGCTATAGCACCAAGACCCACTGCTTCGATGCCACTCAAAAGAATTTGGCCTTCAGTGTTTTCCGCAGTTATATCTACCACGATGCGCTTGTCGTGAACAAGAGAATTTCCGATTTCCAAACCGGCTTTGGCTGCCTCGATGTTGTTTTCGACGATATCTCCGGACTTTGATGCGAAATGCCGCTTGACATAATTTGTAACGGCTTCAAGCTCTACATCCAATAAACCGGCTATCGTGCCAACCGCAACAATGTTGGAGTATATTTTATTACCGATGTCGGATGCTATCCTGCTAAACTCAACCTCAAGAAACCTGTCTCTGTCGAAATTGTCGCTTAGATTATGCTCCTCACCTAATACAACGGTGTCGTCAGAAATTCTATCGCTGAGGTGGGTAAACGCACCTTTGTCGAGAGGGATTAAAATGTCGATGCGATTTAACAAGGCGTTGACAGGTTTCGTTCCGACACGAATCTGGGTAGAATTCATCCCGCCACGGATACGTGACATATATTCCTTGGTTGCAAATACATTAAAGCCGGCTATTTTTAATATGCGGGTCAGTAAAAACTCAACGGTCTGAATGCCCTGACCGGCCTGACCGGATAGCACAATCGATACATCGTCTTTGAAATCTTTTAAAATGCTCATCTGTTTGCCCTGATAATATTCAAAAAAACTCAATATTCATCCATATGATACCACTCTGTATTCTCAAGCCATTGCTCAGGGCGTAAAACCATTTCTATAATATTTTCAATGAGAAAGTAATGACGTTTTTCCTCCTCGGCGAGCCTCTCGAAGACCTCTTTCTGGAAGGCATCCTTGATTTCTCCCGCCTTTTCAAGATACAATTGACGGCTTTTTTCTTCGATATCCTGTGCTTTCTTATATAGCTCAATCTGATCCGTCTCCACCACGAATGCTTCCTTCTTTTGTTCAATTCGCTTAAACGCATCTTTTGCATTTTTCAAAAGCTCACTCTCGGAGAGTTCCGCCGGAACATCATTTTTCATATCCTCAAGAAGTTTGTAATGTTTCGCCTCCTCATCAGCAAGCATATTAAATATATTGGTGAATCCTTCGTTTGCAGTCTTTTCAGCAAGTTCAAGATAAAAGCTTCGAGCCTGTTTTTCTTTTTCCATGGCATAATCATAAATGTTCATAGCACCACCCCGTTTTTAGAACTATCAGTTTTTTTCAATTTTCTTATTGCGGGCATTTCGATGTCCCTTCTGCTGTATGTCAATCAACATCCTGTTTCGGTTTAAGACTGCACTTAGGCACCGAAATAATCGGGTTCATTTCCCTTTCTCCATTTTATATTACAACCGATACTGGGTTTCTGCTCGTCGCCGACATCGCGAGCTTCGAGCACTGCGTCGAGAGCGGCTCTGAGGTCATTCCCGGAGACCGGTACATCGTTACCGGGACGACTGCCGTCCATCTGGCCGCGATAAACCAGCTTCTGCTCACTGTCAAAAAGGAAAAAATCAGGGGTGCAGGAAGCCCGATACGTTTTTGCTACCTGCTGTGTCCGGTCATAGAGATACGGGAATGTAAAGTCTTTCTGCTCGGCAATCTGAGCCATCCTCTGAGGGTCGTCATCGGGAAAATTTTCGACGTCGTTCGAATTTATACCTACTGCAGCTACTCCTTTTTCCTGGTATTGCTTTATCAGCTCTATCATCCCATCCAGTACGTGTTTTACAAAGGGACAATGGTTGCACATAAATACAACCAACAACGCCGGTGCATCTTTAAAATCTTCGAGATTGACTATATTTCCTTGAGTATCCGGCAATGAAAATGGAGGTGCGGATATTCCTAACGGAAGCATGGTAGAAGCAGTTTGAACCATAAATAACTCCTTTTACGCTTTAGATCTTTTTTTATAGGTACAGACTTAGTTCTTCCAGCACGATTTTTCTTTATTGTAGTCGTTTATACGCAGGTTTGGTAGTGTTGTTTTAAAATTTTTCAAACGGTCTGGAGCTGCTTTTTGGCTCGAAGGACAGAGGCAGCTTCGTTAAAGACAAACTGTTTGATGAGTGCTGTCGGCACAACAGTTAAGCCCGTCCCGAAAATTTTCTCTTCAACATTAGAGGCCACGGCACGGGCTGCCTGACGGTCAAGGTTTGCTTCGGAGATTAAATCCCGAACGATTCTGGTCTTGTCCCAGCGGCGTCTTTGGGAATGTTCCAGTTCAAACAGTATGACCGCATCCCGAAGCTGCTGTAACTGGCCGGGCACTACTTCCGTACGGGAGCGTTGAAGCTTGCGCTTAAAATGGTAATCACTGAGTTCCACCGCTGCATCATCGTAGCCGGTATCCGTGAGTAAAGCTAAAATAATCGATAAGATTTCACCGCTTGTAACCGTGCGTAGCCCGTCGCGATTGTATAAAAAATATGTCACCACTTCCGAAAGATGCTCTGCAAGAAACATGTCCGCATAGTTGGCTCGAGCAAGCGCGTTACATATTGTGCCTACGACTTTGGTATGAAAGTACGGTTCGACACTTGCATCCGATTTAATAACTTTCAACTGCATAATTCGGGGCTCCTTCCTTCCCTTTTTTGTCAAAGACCAAATCCCTTTAATCCTTCAGGCCACAGAGGATTATTAAACCATTAACTCTCAAACAGCTTCGGCTGGCCCGATAGCTCCGATTCGGCAATGGCCTGCCTTACTTCATCAATCAGCTCATCAGCATCCTTGAAGTCACGATAGACACTGGCGAACCGGATATAAGCAACATTGTCTACGTCACGCAGATGCTTGATAACACTTTCACCGATAAATGCGGATGTAACCTCCTTGTCGTACCTTTGAAAAATTTCTTCTTCAACTTTATCCGCGATCTCCTGAATTTGCTCAGCGGAAACAGCCCGTTTATAACAGGCCTTCTGAAGACCGGCGATTACTTTTTCCCTGTCATAGGGCACTCTTGAGTTGTCCTTCTTGATAACGTACAGCTTAAAACTGCTGCCGACTTTCTCGTATGTCGTGAATCGCCTTTTGCAAACCTGGCATTGCCTTCGACGCCGTATTACCCTTCCCGCGTCACTCGAACGTGAATCTATGACTTTGTCACTGTTCTCTTTGCAAAAAGGACAACGCACAACAAGCCGAATCCTATAAAATATCCTTGGAGCGTCTTCAACACCACATCTGGAACAATTATAAATTATAAGCTCTATATATTGTATGTCAAACTATTTTTTAAAAATTCCTTCACATGCTGAAAAAAGAAATAACTCGATATGTACATCAAATTATTCGGTCTAATTCTAACTTTGAAAACAACGATTGGAAAGGCGTATATAATCCTCAACGTCAAGCTGTGCGGGTCGAGCAGCCGGATCAATATTACAGTCCATAAAGAGCCTGCGCCAATTCTCTATTTTCGCCAATCGACCTGCTGCGAATTTAGTGCTTGAATTCACTGTCTTACGGCGGTGCTGCATGAAAAGACGTATTACCTCTTCGAACAACTCTATATCGTCTATGCGTCCCGCCTTTTCTGATACACGAATAAACCTGATGAAAGCTGATTCTACTTTAGGGGCAGGCCAAAAGACTGAAGTTTTCATCACCTTTAGAAGCTCCACATTTCCTGTAGCTGCTATTACAATACTCAACGGTCCGTATTCTTTGGTTCCCGGTACTGCCGTAACCCGTTTTGCCACTTCCTTCTGCACTGTAACATACATTCCGTCAACCACAAGCGGACCTACACACAGATTGAACAATAAAGGGCAAGCCGCATGATAGGGTAGGTTTGAAATTAATAACAATCTCCCTTCACAATTTTTGCAGGCTGAGCGTATAGCTTCAGCAACCTCTTTATTCAAATTGTGTTTGTTATCAAGTATGTCCATATTCAGTATCACAACATTAGCGGATTTATTGAGCTCGTCACAGGCAATGTTATAAAGGGCCTTATCCATTTCCACTGCAATGACCATTTCTGCACGTTCAGATAACGCTTTGGTCAGCGAGCCGGTTCCGCAACCGACTTCCAGTATTACATCGGCAGCGGTTATGTTCGCATACTCTACAAGCTTGTGCATGAGGTTTAAATCTATGAGGAAATGTTGTCCCAGACGCTTATTCGGCCTGACACCTGCGCGAGATAGGAGCTCTTTGATTTGATGTTTGGTGTGCATTTTTTTGATTCAATCAAGAGTGCTATTTCTCAAGCCTGGCTGCATATTGATGCTCCGCTATCCTGGACTTTCTCTTTTTTACCATTTCAACTGCCGTCTTTATAGCTGATTTCATGCTGGTGGGATTTGCTGTGTTTTTTCCGCTGATATCGAAAGCAGTTCCATGTGCCGGTGAGGTTCTGATAATCGGTATACCTATCGTTACATTTACAGCCGTTTCGAATGCCAGCAACTTGACCGGTATCATACCCTGGTCGTGATACATTGCTACCGTACCGTCAAATTCACCATTTGCCGCCCGTCGAAACACGACATCCGCCGGGATGGGGCCTTCGCAGTTTATACCCTGTTCCTGGGCCAGCAGGATAGCAGGTGAAATAATGCGCTGTTCCTCATCTCCAAATCGACCGTTCTCTCCCGCATGGGGATTGAGGGCCGCAATGCCAATCCGGGGCTTGGGGATATTAAAATATTCCTTCAGTGCTGTATTCAAAAGGTCTATAGGCTCGAAAACGCAACCGATGGTAAACTTGTGTCTGACTTCAAACAGGGCTTCGTGAATTGTGGCCAACGCAATTTTCACCGGGCCGGCTACAAACATCATTGCCTTTCGCTTCGAATGACACCGGTTCGCCAACAGTTCCGTATGACCGGGCCACTTAACACCAGCCATTTTCCAGCTCGTCTTACTGATGGGGGCCGTTACGACGGCATCTATCAGACCGTCCTTAGCTGCATCGATAGCGTCGAGACAAAATCGATAGGAAGACTCACCGCCTGCGATACTCGGACTTCGAAGCCACGGAGGTATGGGATATTCATCATAGTCTGCCACGACCACCTTGTACGGATAATCCCTGCTGATTTTCTCATGTTGATGGCGTCCCCAGAACGGCTCGATTTCCGCCCGGTCCGCCGCATAACCAAGCTGCTCATCCAACCCGAATACAATATACTTGGCAGCTCGGCGGATTTCAGGGTCCGCAAGGGCTTTAATCACAACCTCCGGACCGATACCGGCCGGGTCGCCCATCGTGACTCCGATGACCGGCTGCTCATGAATCGAATTAGTCACCCTAATATTTTTATCCATTACGGCTATCTACTTAATAACCCATCTGCTGCAGGTTCTCCAATGAAAGCTTTTCTTTGCCGCCCAACATTTGTTCAAGCTGCCGCCTGACCGCCTTGACAATTATGTCGGTTTCGATATTAACTTTTTGACCTACGTTTACCTTTCCCAATGTCGTCCGCTCCCAGGTTTCGGGTATTAAAGAAACACTAAATGAATTCTCGTTAATATCCACTACCGTTAAAGAAATTCCATCAACCGCTACAGAGCCTTTTACGACCATTTCAGATAAAAGCTGCTTCGGTGCCTTAAAGCGCATATCCCAGAATTTACCTTTCTTTTGTATGCTTTTTACTTCTGCGACGCCGTCAACGTGTCCCTGCACCATATGGCCCCCGAATCTGTCAGTACCCGAAAGTGCCAGTTCCACATTTACCTCTGAGCCCGTTCCGAGTTCGCCGAGTCTTGTTTTATCCAGTGTCTCGCCGCTAACGTCAAAATATACTACCGAACCGGCAAGACGCGCAACAGTCAGGCATGCCCCATTAATGGCTATGCTATCTGCGGGTTGCACAGATTTAACCAGAGCACCTACATCCACACACAGCTCGATCCCGCCGGGTGTCCGTACGGAAGACTTAATAACACAAAGTGCTTTTATAAGCCCTGTAAACATATTATTTTATCTCAAGTTATTTAATTAAATTCATTAAACCTAACTCATATATGCTACGTTTTTAAGGTCCGAAAGTCAAATTTTTGTTGCCTGACAACTATGACTACTCAAAAACAAGTTTTTACTTTTCCAAATAACTTTTTGATGATAAAATAAAATTCGATTTCGAAAACGTTTGTTGGCATCGTTTTTAAAGGTATTGGCAATAAAATGGACAGTTTTTTTACCAAAATAGTGATTGGTATTATCGTTGTAGTAGTTGGTTTCGTTATGGCGATTGCGTTTTGGCCTGCCGAAAATGAACCCAAAAAGCCGCCAAAAGGTTTTTACGATGTTGTTCAAGAAGACCGTCGTAAACTCAGCGCTGAGCCGGACGTAAATACCGTCAAGAAACTCCAACAACGAGCCTCAGAGCAACAAGGCAAACCAGTAGATACTTCAAAACCCCTGTTTAAACCGCTCGCCCCCGAAGAGGAACTTCACGCTCAACAACTGCTTGAGTATGCTCTGTCTTTCAGATCCATGGGCCGGCTGCCTCAAGTGAATTATAAACCCATGATTGATACCTGCAGGCAGCTAATTAAACTATACCCTGATTCCGAATACGCTTATAAAGCGAAGCGAATTCTTGGTGATATACCCGAAAGACAACGAAATATGTATAACGTGACAGAAGATGAGATTATAGTAGAGTGAGGAACTATTCGTTCAACCAAATAAAATACGGATGTTGATTTACAATTTCTTCAATTAGGAAGTTCAGAATGGGCACTGCTTTATCTACTTCATTAATACCGGTTGTTTCGATAAACGCCCGGTGCCTGCCGGAAGCGTGGGAAAAGGCGGTTCTTGCTGTTTGGGACAACGGCATCGAAATTAAAACCCAGTATGACAAACCCGACGACCCGCCGAGCAAGGATGCAACCGCAATGATTAGTGTACTTGAACCTTTTGCAGAGCCGAGGATACACAAAAATTTTCCCGGCGGTCCTGAAGAGCTCGAAGCCTATAGGCAGGAAGTCGTGGACGGGATACACGACCACTGGATTGATCCTACCGCGGGTAAGTGGACGTATACCTATCACGAAAGACTTTTTTCATACTGTCCCGTGGAAGATATTCGAAATCCTGATTCGGCCAAGCCCTTCGAGCCGGTCAACCAAATAGACTCTATAGCTGACGCACTTGCCGATGTGAATTTCACACGAAGAGCCCAGGCCGTCACATGGATGCCTACCGCCGACCCAGGCACGGAGGACCCGCCCTGTCTGCAGAGAATCTGGTGCCGTCTTATATCGGAAGAAAACGGCGGTTTTTCGCTTAACATGAATACACACTGGCGAAGTAGGGACGTGTACAAAGCATGGTTTATGAATGTCTATGCATTGACCGACCTACAACGAATTATCGCAGAAAAAATCGGCCAAAAAATAAATAAACACGTCAGCGTGGGCCGTTATGTTGATATCACCGATTCTCTTCACATTTACGGCAGCTACTTCGAAGAGGCAAAGAAGGAAGTTGAGAAAATGCGGCATAGTCCCTTCACTGAAAGGGCCTGGGAAACCACTCACCCGGCTTTTGAGATGATGACTCAGCAGGCACGCAGCAACCTGGCGAAAGACCCGGACTGGTATGCGAAAGCAAGGAGTGAATGAATAAAAATGCCTGTATTTGTCAATGGACAGAGAATCGATGAAAAAGAGATACAGGCTGAGCTTGAACGCCTCAGGCCGCATTACGAGAGGACTTTTTCTGAGCAAACGCCCGAACAGCAGAAAAAGCAGCTGCTCGAATGGTCCACAGAAAATGTCATAGAGCGTACGCTTCTTCAGCAGTATGCTGACGAACGTTCTTCTGCGGTTGAGGCGAGAGAGGTCGATGCAGCCTTCGAGGATTTTTTAAAGCAACATCCGGATTTACAAGATGCTGACAAAAAGAAAATTAAACTTCAGCTTACGATCGAAAAAATACTCGATGAGGTTTGCAAGGACCTGCCTGAACCGTCAGAGCAGGAAGTAGAAAAATTTTATCAGAGTAACAAAGAGCAATTTACATCCCCTGAGAGAATAAAAGTTTCGCATATTGTCAAGCATATCAACTGGCAGGCCGACGAACAAAACGCCAGGGAGACCATTGAAAAAGCGTTTAATGAAATCAAGGCCGGCACACCCTTTGAACTGGTTGTAACAAAATATTCCGACTGTCCTGAGCGCGGCGGAGACCTCGGTTACATAAAAAGGGGTCAAATGGTGGAAGAATTTGAAGATGTTGTCTTTAACCTTAATATCGGCCAAATCTCCGATGTATTTCGGACCCGGTTCGGATTCCACATCGCCAAACTCTACGACCGAAAACCTTCTTACCTCAGCCCTTTAGACGAAGTTCGTGATAAGATCATCCATGCACTTACAGAAAACCAGCGCGAAAAAAGGATTGAAGCTTTCATTGATGAGCTAAAAAGTAAAGCTCAGATCAAACATACTTGAGAACCGCTTTTTACCAAGTCTTTTATCAGTCTCACTTTTTATTAAAAATATCATCCAACGATTTGGAAGTGTGCTATTTCTGGCGTATACTTTACTATGGCTGCGGTTGTATTAGGGACTGAGAGGTCAGCCCAATACCATAAAACGCTGCGGCCGTGGGGGGCTACCCTCCTTAAAGATTGCTTAAAACTTTATGGGGGGCCATATAAGTTTCTTTCCGAAAAGGGCCTCTGCGATACTCTCGCAGAGGCCAACTTTTTTATTAATATCTCGCATTTTTAGTTGTGTAAATCTAACAGCCCCGCGTCAATGTACTGCCGCCGCGAGTTCCGTTTACCATAAATAGCCAGAATATTTTTTCCCTTTCGTAGTTTTTCCTTTCCTTCGACACCCAGTTCAAACAAGGTATAAGCAGCTTGATGTTCGGGGCCTTCGGCGATTAATTGACCATTAAGATATACCTTGGTTTCTTCCTCAAAGTCATGATAAAGTACCAGGTAAGGATTCTGAATTTCCTCAATCGTAGTCAACTCAAACCTTTTTCTAAGGCATATCATCTCCGTCGTCCACTCGGTTCTGACGATTGCTCCAACAGCATCCGGCTGACCGAATCCCCCTTCTCCTGTTGACCAGTTCGAATCGTCGAAATCCAGTTCGTTCCATCCTTCAGCCGGCTCTTCATTAATATACCGCCATTTTTGTCCCTGCCTCTGTGAACTCGGTACAATATCCGTAAAATTATACGAACCTGGCTTTATTTTATATAATTCACCGGCCGATTCTGCCATTTTCCCGATATCCATTTTGACCACAGCACGATCATAGGTCATCAAGCCGTTTAATTCTTTTTCCACATCAGTTACCTGTGTATAAATAGCACCGCATAATCCTCTGGAAATATAAGGCTTCAGCTTCTCGATCAACGCTGCATAACCTTCATACAGCTGATCTGGATTTTTAAAACTTCGATACCCCCACCCTTCTCTTTTAATCCATAAATGTCCCTCTATGGGCAGACCTAATCCGCCAAATTCTCCGAGTACTAATGCACGCCCTTCTTCTTTTGGTGCTCCCGTAGGTCCAGGGTATCCATGAACATCATGAATATCACCCACACCTTTATCCATAAAACCGCTGGCGCTGTTCACAAGCCTCGATGGGTCCTGCTGCTTGACCCATTGGGTAAGACGAACAGTATCATACTGACCCCATCCCTCATTAAAAATGACCCAGGTTATAATACTGGGATGGTTATAGAGTGAGTTTATCATACATTCCAGTTCCAATTCGAACTGTTCAGCTGATTCCGAACTCCGCTTAGTTCCCCACTCACCTGTCACATCACCAGGAGTCATATCCTGCCATACCAACAAACCAAGTTTGTCACACCAGTAGTAGAAGCGCTGGGATTCCACTTTCCCATGTTTGCGCAGCATATTAAAGCCCGCCTTTTTAATAATTTCGATATCATAACGAAGCGCTTCATCACTGGGAGCACGATAAAGCCCGCCGGGCCACCATCCCTGGTCTAAAACCCCATACTGAAAAATTATCTCATTATTCAAGGCAATGCGTAGCACCCCCTCAGAATCTCTGACCAATGAAACTTTTCGCATTCCGAAGTAACTTCTTACTCTGTCTATTACTTCTCCGTTTTCAATCAGCTCTATATCAATATCATATAAAAAGGGTGAATCCGGTGACCAAAGCTTCGCATCAGCCACATTTACCGATAACGGATGCTGAACATCATCAATAGTCTCTGAAATTGTTTTCGTACCATCTTTGACCACTGCCTTAATCTGCCCGCCGTCTGCATTCACAGCCACCTTCACCCTTCCTACATCAATATCAGGTGTAATTATTATTTCTTTGATGTACGTTTGAGGCACCGGTTCAAGCCAGACTGTCTGCCATATCCCCGTCACCGCTGTATACCAGAATCCCCGAGGGTCGAGTGTCTGCTTGCCGACCGGCTGATGTCCCTTATCCGTTGGGTCCCACACTTCAACTAATATCTTCTGCTCGCCCTCCGGCTTCAAAGCTTCGGTAATATCAATGCTGAACGGATCATATCCCCCTCGATGTGACCCTACCTGCTTGTCGTTTACATACACCGTTGTTTCCCAATCCACCGCGCCAAAATGTAACAGAACTCTACAGTTTACCCACTCTGATGGTATCTCAAAAGTGCGGTGATACCAAAGTTTCTCACCCGGGGTGACTCTGCGGCCAACGCCTGACAAAGCCGACTCGACAGGAAACGGCACAAGTATCTTGCCATCAGCTTTCTCAAATTCTTTGATATCGCGAGCTGTAACAGCGTAATCCCACAGGCCGTTGAGATTTATCCAGTTATCCCTGACCATCAAAGGTCGCGGATACTCCCTTAACACATCGTCCGGCCTTACATCTCTTGCCCACCGGCTCATTATCCTGTCCCCCGCCAGCTTCCACTGCTGCCCCATGCATATTTGCACCTGAAGTACCAAATTTACTAAAACTGCAATAACCAAGATTGACTTCGCAGGTTTCATTATAACTATCCCTAAATAAGAATTTTTCGTTAAAAACTAACCCCGCTATGATAAACCATAAATTGGAAATAGTAAACTATCCCCCTTCCAGCCAATGCATTGCAAATACACTGAAGTCTTCAAGATTCACTATACCGTCACCGCTCATTCTGGGGGCTATGTCTCTATAGACATTTTCACTGAGCCAGACGTCGCTTAGTATCTTCAAATCATTAGCATCCGTTATTCTGTCACGGTCGAAATCTCCCTCGTAAGGTAATATCTCGGGCAGCACCCGCATCTCCGTCGTAAAGACATAATCAAACGCGTCCGTTCCCTGAAACGGACTTTCGAAGACAAGCTCCACAAAGAACGCCGTCCATCCGGTGTTTGGCTCATTGATATGACCCACATACACTCCTCCGCCGGAATCGTATAAATCCGTATCTACCCACGAAGCCCCTATGGTACCGAGCCTAAAATCTCGGCTTGTCAGATTGCTCGCCTGAACAAGATTTACATCTTTGGGCGTATCAACCGTTTGGACACGAATAGAACCATCCTCTTCGAACGTCCACGAGAACTGCGGCCGTGCATCTCCATACAAAAAAGCGTCATAATACGGTATCATACTGCTGTATACATCCTCGAAAGCACCCGTCAAATAATGGTCTGTATTCGGTACATGCCTTAAATAGGTTTCACCTTGTAATTGGCTGAAATAGAAACGTATTGAATCCATCACGAAAAAATTATCTCCGGCCGCGTTGATTATATACTTCGGGATGTCAAGCCTGTTCTGATATTCAAACGGATCTACTATTTCCAACAGCTCGTTCGCCTCAGGTGTATCAAGCCAATCAAAAATTCCCATTTGCTCATACGGCTCAAGGGCATCCGCCCAGAAACCATAAGCCGCCCAGTGATGTGCGAAAGAGCGGCGCATATTCAACAGGTCACTCACGATGGGTGCGATAGCGATGACCCGTAAATCCACCGCCGCCGCCAGCCACGCCGTCCATCCGCGCTTCGAACCGCCTGTCAAAACAAAATAATTTATCGTCTTCGTATTGGCCGCATAGTTGCCGACAAAATCCTGCACGGTATCCATGCATCGCACCACGGATTTAACCATCGGAAGCAGAACCGGCCAGAAATCATCCCCCCCGTTGAGGAACTTATCCCACGAATAAGCGATTATCTCATCCTCTATGCGATTGACATCCTCGTCAGCAAACCGTAAGGGCTGATTCGGCACCCCCGATAACTCGACAACAACCGAGCGTGTCCCGGCGGCAATATCCCGGTAATTGGGGTCTATCTCAGAAGCCAGGGGCTCCGGGTCAGTGGTATTTCCATCTGATATTATAACGATCGCCGTGTCCTGAGTCGCGCCAAGCAGCCAGTCCCATTCCGGTACCACAACGGTGACCCAATGCTTCCAGATCACTGGTTCAACCTCATTTGTATTACGCCACCCCTGCGAGGTCATCTCAAGTATATAACCCCGTGTCAGCGTCCCCAAGTCAAAACTGCGGCTTTTCTCTATATAGCTGAAATTTGCATCGTATACAGCAACGTAATCATCCAGTGCCGTTGCAAACGCATCAGGATTTAAAATCCCGGTAACAAAGCAAAGCATCAAGATAAAGGGGATGCCTAACTTGAAGGTGTGAACCTTGCTACATAAATCAAAATGGCAGTTCTGCATCGAATCTGCCTCCTCCTAAAAAAATTATTTAGAATGTATCTAACCACAAAATAAGTTGATTTTCAATAAGAAAATATTTAACAGCTTGTTTAAACTTTTTTCTTGCTTCTATATGGATTCGATTTATATTTTTACGCTCATAGAGAAGTTAAGAATCGGAGGCCAATAATAAAGAAATTCAATTCGGGATAAATTTCCAGAAACTTCAATTTAAGGAGATTTAAAATGGACGAATGGGTACAACAAATTAATTTTTATCTGACGACATACGGTCTACAGGTCCTGGCGGCGATTGTAATCCTCTTGGTGGGACGATGGCTGGCGAAACTCATCTCAAAACTAATCGGAAAGGCAATGACAAAGGCAAACGTCGAGGCGATACTGGTCAAGTTTGTTGCGAATTTCTCTTATGTCGTTCTGCTCGTTTTCGTAGTTATCGCCGCTCTGGCAAAAATCGGCATTCAGACCGCTTCGTTCATCGTGGTACTCGGTGCGGCCGGTCTTGCAATCGGCCTGGCACTGCAGGGGTCTTTGGCTAATTTTGCATCCGGAGTTCTTATGCTTATTTTCAGACCTTTTAAATCCGGGGATTTCATTGAAGCCGCCGGCACAAAGGGAGTTGTCCAAGAGATTCAGATATTCAATACCATTCTTAATACTCCTGACAACGTCCGTGTCATTATCCCCAACGCCCAGGTCACCGGAGGCAATATCATGAACTACACCGCCAACGGAACCCGAAGAGTCGATCTGGTGATTGGTGTTTCCTATGAGGATGATTTGAAAAAAGCAAGCCAAGTCATAACCGATGTCCTTACCTTAGACCCGCGAGTTCTCGAGGAGCCGCCGTTCACGGTTGCCGTCTCGGAACTTGCTGACAGCAGTGTTAATTTCGTGGTTCGGCCATGGGTAAAAGCAGCCGATTATTGGGGTGCCTATTTCGATATCACCGAGAAAATAAAACTCGGTCTTGATAAAAATGATGTAACCATACCCTTCCCGCAACATGATATACACATTAAAAGCGGCAGTTTAAAATAAAACATAGTGCTACAACGGCTATTTACTATGAACAGGGATAGATAGAGGTAGAAAGGTCATAAAATACCTTTGCTACTGTTGTTCAGCAGGTTCTATTTTTTCGTATTCTTGTTCTTTCCGTTTTGATGGGGTTTCTTTAGACTTTATTTCCTGAATAGGAATGGAAGGTTTCTTTTCCGCATCTTCCTTTAAAGTAATAACCGCCTTCTGGACAGCCTCTTGAGCAGATACGTCGGTTAATGCCTTTAAGTAAATTTCATTTGAATTCTCCTGCTGCTCTGCCCATACCAAGCCCTCGCGAATCAACTCCAACAGAGCCAAAAATAATCCAATCAGGATGATACGCTCCTTTCTGTCCTCAAAGAGTCTCTGAAAAATCATAGGACCCTCATCCTGCAGTCGTCCTAAAATATCTATCTGGTACAAATCGATTGGTGTGTCATCCTTGATGTGGCTGATGTCCCGAACGCCACCGGTGGCTTTTATTATCGAATCAAAGGCCTCCAGCAAATCCCAGACACTGACCTGGTCGATATCCAGTTCCGGTTCGGTCTGCGGTTTAATATGTTCGATGATACTGTCCGGCCTGGGGTGCCGCTCTTTTTGCAACTCGGCTGCATCACTGAGCAGGTTGGCGGCATCTTTGAACTTTTTATATTCAAGCAGTTGACGAATCAGCTCTGTCCTCGGGTCTTCGATATCCCCTTCTTCCATTGATTCGGGCTCAGCCCGCGGCAACAGCATTGCCGATTTAATCTGCATCAGCGTCGCCGCCATCACCAGAAAATCTCCCGCTACATCTATATCCAGGCTCTTGAGCATTTCGATATAACGCAGATACTGTTCCGTTATCTTCGAAATGGGTATGTCGTAGATATCGACCTCCTCCTTGCGAACGAGATAAAGCAGCAAGTCCATCGGTCCTGCGAAAATTTCAAGATTTACGCGATAATCAGCCATCTACTGCTCCTGCTTTTTTTCCATTGATTCGAGAATCTCTAGTGCCTCTTGGGCGTCACTCTGGCAAACCTGCAATTCAACATCAAACACATCCGACAAGCCCGAATATATATTTGCGGTATTCTGACCGCTCAAGACTGCCTGGATTCCATTATCTGCCAGAAGCTGCTGTGCAAGGGATGCCAGCGACTCATTCGGGAAATTCCTAATTGTAACCAGCTTATCAGACACGTTTACCTCCAAGCCCTACAGCCTCACGAGCTTCGGACAAGGTTTGAGCAGAGACCGCTCTGGCACGCTCAGCTCCTACGGCCAAAACTTCTTTTATATGATCGATATTATCCGCAAGTTGTTCTCTTTTTTCCCTGTAGGGCTTAAAATACTCTATAACAAGCTCCGCAAGGCGTTTTTTTGCCTCGCCGTAGCCCATACCGCCCCTTCGGTAACGGCTTTTCCATTCTATTAATTCTTCAGGATCTGCGAGAAGCTTGAGCAGAGCAAATACATTGCACTTATCCGGGTCTTTAGGCTCATCAACGGGCGTCGAATCGGTTACAATCTTCATCACTTTCTTTTGAATCGACTTTTCGGGCTCAAACATCTCTATGGTATTGCCGTAGCTCTTGCTCATTTTCTGTCCGTCTATGCCCGGAACGACTGCGGTAGATTCTACAATTTTTTCAGTGGGTATTACGAATACCTGTCCGTAGACGCTGTTAAAACGCTCTGCAATATCACGGGTTACTTCAATATGCTGCTTCTGGTCAGCCCCGACGGGAACCAGGTCGCTTTTGACTATGAGGATATCCGCCGCCTGGAGTACCGGATACGCAAACAAGCCGTGGTTTGGACTTAATCCCTGTGCCACCTTATCCTTATAGCTAACACACCGCTGGAGCAGTCCCATGGGTGTTACACATGACAGCAGCCATGCCAGTTCCGTAACTTCAGGCACATCGGACTGCCGCCAAAACACTGTCTTTTCAGTATCCAGCCCCAACGCGAGGTAATCTATTGCCACATCAATGGTATGACGGGCAACTTCATCCGGCGACGGCCCGCTTGTCAGAGCATGGTAATCGGCAATAAAATAGAATCCTTCATGCTTTTTCTGAAGCTCCAGATGCTGCTGCATCGCACCGAAATAGTTGCCTATATGGAGGCGACCGGACGGCTGTATTCCCGACAGTATTCTCAAAAAACTATCTCCTTAACAAATTGCCGATTTTTATCAACATTTATTGTTTTTAATCAAAAATGTCAAGCTTTTTGATAAAACTTAGGCTTTTTAAATTATTCGCTTGACTGGGAAAGCTCCAGTCGCTATACTGACTTTTTTTATCGTTTGTGATTGTGAACACAAGCACAAATGATGCGTATAAATCATAGAACGGGTTGAACACTCTGCTGGATGTTTTGGCAAAGACCTTATCCAGGAGCCTAAGGGGGGACTCCCCTCCGAGAAAAAGCTTTTGGTTTAAGAACATAAATGATTTACAATCTGCGGGTCAAAAAGGAAGTTCAACCACAAAAAAATGGCAAGTTCTTTTTCTTTGATGGAATTTGATATGTGGTTGTTAAATGAAGATGATACTATAAATCATCGGTTTTTTTTTCGGGATTTGAAATGGGCATTAAAAAAATCAAGAAAGACGATTTTCACCGATTTGTAGAAGCTCTGCTTAAGAGCGAGAAAGTCATCGGTGTACAGGCCAAAGACGACAGATTTGCTTTTTCGCCTCTTAAATCGGCTTCCGATTTACGTTTGGACTATGATGTTACGCTGCAACCGCCAAAAATCTTTTTCCAGCCGCCAGTCGAGACCCTGCTGACATTTGATGCCAAGGGTCAATATCAGCCGGCGTATGACAATAAGTCCTTCGTTCTTATAGGTGTGCACCCGTATGATATGATTGCCCTTAACCAGATGGATAAACTTTTTAGTCAGGATAATCTCGATAACCATTATATGCTGCGAAGAAACAACGCGACTATTATAGTGTCTGACGTAGTCACTCCCTCCAAAAACGTGTTTGCCTCCTCTATGGGCACCGCAACCGTTGATAAAGGTTATGACGCTTTATTGACTGACATCGGAGACAGCTATGCAGTCCATATCGCCACAGAAAAGGGTGAAAAGCTTTTATCAAGCGCTCAAGGAATGATGGATGCAGCAGAGGATGACTTAAAGAAACGTGATGAACTGCAGCAGCTTAATAAACAGAGACTGAACAAACACGAACTCAAATGCAAGCCGTCCGAACTGCCGGAACTGCTGGAGGATGCGTACAATCATCCGGTCTGGGAAGAAAAGGCAGAAACCTGTTTCGCCTGCGGCTCCTGCAACCAGGTTTGTCCGACCTGTTACTGCTTTAACGTTCAGGACAACGTTAACTGGGATTTAAAAAGCGGACAACGTCAAAGAGCCTGGGACGGCTGTCTGCTTGATGGCTTTACAAAGGTAGCCGGTGACCATGAATTCAGGAAAAACCGTGCTGACAGGTTCCGGCATCGCCTCTATAGAAAGGCAAAATATGTTCCTGCCAAGATCGGCGGCGAAATCGCCTGTGTCGGCTGCGGGCGTTGTGTCGGTGCGTGCCTGCCTGATATCGCAAATCCGGTCGCGGTCTATAACCGAATAATTGAAGATAAACAAAAAGAACAAAGGAGATAAACCGATGTGTCCTCGTTGTGCTGAACAAAAGAGCATCTATCTGCCGCAGTTGGCTACAGTGAATAAGACCGACATGCTCAACGAAACGGAAATGTATCTGTGTCTTACGATGGATGACGAAAAGCTGGATTACAAGGCCGGCCAGTTCGTTGAAGTTTCAATGCCCGGTTACGGCGAGGCCCCTATCAGCATTTCGTCTCCACCGGCAGAAGACGGCAGCTTTGAACTGGTCATAAGGCGAATCGGAAATGTTACCAACGCTATCCATCAGCTTCAGCCTCAGGATAAAGTGGGCATACGCGGTCCCTTTGGAAACGGCCTGTATCCTGTAGAAGAAACAAAGGGGCAAAACCTTGTATTCATATGCGGCGGTATCGGACTTGTGCCGCAGCGGTCATTTATCAAATATGCCCTTAAATACCGGGACAATTACGGTGATATTACCGTGCTCTTCGGAGCTAAGACTACAAAGGAATATCTATTTCTTGACGAACTCAAAGATTGGGAGCAACGGGATGACATCAATCTTCTCCAGACGGTTGATGTAGCCGATGAAACATGGTTAGGCACCGTTGGAGTTATAACTGTATTGATTCCGGAAATCGAGGACAAGCTATCCGATGCATACGTTTTTGTTTGCGGACCGCCTATTATGTACAAATTCGTTCTACTATCACTTGCCGAAGCAAGGGTTCCAAAGGAGAAAATATTTTTGAATCTCGAACGAAAAATGAAATGCGGTGTCGGAAAGTGCGGTCACTGCCAGATTAACAACTATTATGCCTGCATTGACGGACCCGTCTTTCGTTATTCTGATATAACCAGCACGCCGGAGGCTATATAAGTATGAATAAACCACGCGTAGCCATATTTGATTTTTCCTGTTGTGAAGGGTGCCAATTGCAGATTGTCAACCTTGAGGAAGAGTTGCTGAACCTGATTGGCGCCGTCGAGATGGTCGAATGGCGGGAAGCGATGAGCGAACAAAGCGATGAATACGATGTCGCTATCATCGAAGGGTCCATCACCAGAGCTGAAGATGAAGAGCGACTGAAAAAAATCCGCAGACGGGCAAAGGTTCTCATCGCTCTGGGAGCGTGTGCAACCATCGGAGGTATCAACAAAATAAAGAACAACTTCGACCTAAACGAAGTTACCGAATATGTGTACGGCGACAATGCCGCCAATAAAATTGTGCAAACGATTCCGACCAAAGCTGTCGACGAAGTGGTCAAGGTCGATTATAAGGTGCACGGCTGTCCGATACACCGGGAAGAGTTTATCTCTATCCTATGCTCTATTCTCATCGGCAAGAAGCCCGAAATACCCGAATACCCGGTATGTGTAGAGTGCAAGGCCAAGGGCAATCCGTGTCTGTGGGATTATGGACAGGTGTGCCTGGGACCGATTATCAGAGCGGGCTGCGGTGCCAGGTGCCCTACCGCCGGCTTTCGGTGTTTTGGATGCCGCGGATACATCGATGATCCGAATATCAATGCGGCCAAAGATGTTATCGAACGATACGGTCTGAGTATTGAAATGTTGAAAAGCAAAATGACACTTTTTGGAACCGGACAGGAACCCAACAATGACTAACAAGATAGATATAAACGTTAAGCATATTACCCGTGTTGAAGGACACGGGAATATCGTATTGAATGCCAACAACGGTACCATCGAGAAACTGCAGTGGCAGGTTCCTGAATCACCGCGTTTTTTCGAAGCCATGGTCAGAGGGCAACGGTACGAGGACATTCAGATTATCGTCAGCAGAATCTGCGGTATCTGCTCGGTTACTCATTCTCTGGCAGCTACGAAGGCCATTGAAAATGCGATGAACATCGACGTTTCAGAGCAAACAGATATCATTCGCGTCCTTCTGCATTATGCCGAGCAGCTTGAAAGTCATGTGCTTCATATTGGTTACCTGGCGGCACCGGATTTTTTCGGTGTCAAATCCGTTGTTCCGCTGACAACGACCAATACTGAAACGGTGAAAACCATTGTTAAAGCTCATCGTGCCGCTAATGAATGGATGGGTTTAATAGGCGGTAGACCGACTCATCCTATCACTATCAAACCGGGCGGATTCACAAAAATACCGACTGAAAAGCAGTTTAAAGAATTACAAACTAAACTTCAGCAGACCATACAGGACCTTAAGGTCATTGCCGATGTCATTGCTACCGTGGCCGACAAAATCCCGGCTTTCGAACGCGACACGGAATATGTGGCGCTCAAACAGACCACTCCGCCGACTTACACCTTCTACCATGGGGATATCGCAACGACAGATATGACGGAGGCTATTCCGGTTGATCAATGGCATAATGTCACCAATGAATACGTCGTTGAACAGTCGACCGCCAAGTGGACCAAGTGGCACCGGGACAGCTACGCGGTGGGCGCGCTCGCCAGGTATAATATCAATGCCGAGCTGCTTTCAGACACCGCTAAAGAGGTTGCGAAGATGTTCAGCCTCGAGAAAGGCTGCTGTAATCCGTATATGAATACGATTGCTCAACTCGTTGAGTGTGTTCATGTCGCTGAAACAGCGGTAGAAATGATTGACGGCCTGCTGACCAAGGGGCTAAAAGAAGAAGCAGTTACCGCAACTCCCAAAGCCGGCAAAGGAGCCGGTGCTGTCGAGGCGCCGCGCGGTATTCTCTTCCATGAATACGAGTTTGACAATAACGGCATCTGCACGGGAGCCGATATATGCATACCCACGAACCAGAACCATGCCAACATACAGAAGGACTTTGAAGAGCTGGTTCCTCAGATTATTAGCGAGGGCCAGGATTCGATCCGTTTAAAACTTGAGATGCTCGTGCGTGCCTATGACCCGTGCATTTCTTGTTCAACCCATATGCTCGATGTGAAGTTCGTAGAATAAGCGGTGACGTTATGAAGAACAAAACCATCGTCCTGGGCCTCGGCAATCCGTTGATGGGGGATGAGGGAGTAGGTATTTATATCATAAACGAATTTCTAAAGCGAAAAAATGACTTTACTCAGGCTGAGTTTGTCGATGCGGGGACTTCAGGGATGTCGATTTTGCATTTGCTCGAAGGTTATGAAAAAGCTGTTTTCATCGATTGTGCCGTTATGCAGACAACTGCCGGAACAATAGAAAAATTTTCTCCCGCTGATATCGAAAGTGTTAAAAACCTGATGCATTATTCTCTTCACGAAGCTGATCTGCTTAAAATCATCGATCTTGCCCGGCAACTTGGCCAATGCCCAACTGACGTAGTCATTTTTGGGATTGAACCTCAAACCATCGGCCCGCAAAGTAAATTGAGTCGGACCCTACGTGACAATATACAGGATTATATTGCCGCAATTACCGCCGAACTGACAGAATAATTTAACGTCAACCGATTAAATAAAACATCTTTAAATGCTATCAAACCCGACCGATTGATTTCAGATATCTCTTCGTTTTCTTCAAGCCCATTCGTGAGGCTTTTTTCTTGACGGCATCTGTCCCCCTGCCGAGCTTTTTGGCCACCATAGCTGTGGGATTGTTGCCGAACAGTTTTTTCAGCTTAGCGATGTCGGCTGCCGTCCACGAACCTTTCTTGCCTCGGGTTTTCTTCTTGGCTTTTGTTTTCTTTCTGGGCTTGGTCTTCTTTTTAGTTTTTCTTTTTTTCTTAGCCATTGTTAATCCCTCTTTATATTTTATTCCATTAAAATAATTGTCCCTGGCGTCACCGCCTGAGTATAATCTACGACCGCCCTTTCAGCGTGTCAATATCTTTTAAAATATTTTTAAAAATTTTTGCATGCTAAAAAATTCATTAACCTCCTCCGATTCGTGTCCCTAAAGACGCTTAAAAAATCTCTACTCTCGCAAGTATATAGACGAAGAAAAAAGATTTAGACACTCCTATCGATCTACATAAAACGTCCCGGCACCTCCAGGCCGTGTGCTTTCATAAGCTCGTTGTTTGACATAATATCCTCTGCCTTGCCATCGGCAATAATTTGACCCCTGTCCAACAAAACGGCTCTGTCCGCAATAGCTCCTGCAAAATCCATGCTGCATGTTGCGATAACAAGCGTTTGTGAGAGATTTTTCAAAAGAGCCAGCAGATTATCGCGGCTTCGCGGGTCAAGACTGTTGTCCGGCTCATCAAATGTAATGATTTTCGGTGCCATCGATAAAATGGTAGCTATTGCCGCAGAACGTTTTTGTCCGGCTGAAAGATGATGAGGAGCTTTCTCGGCCATGCCATTCAGACCCACGCGTTTTAAAGTTTCTTCGACCCGTTTTCTAACCTCTTCGCCGTTCAATCCCATATTTAAGGGACCGAACGAAACATCATCAAATATAGTGGGCATAAAAAGCTGGTCCTCAGGATTATCCAGGCATGAGCCTATGAGGGTGCGGATACGTTTGATATTTTTCTTTGTGACCTTTATTCCGTCAATAAGTACCGTGCCTTTTCCGTTAATAAAACCGGCCATTGCCAAAAGAAGCGTGGATTTACCCGCCCCGTTCGGTCCTATCAAGACCACACGCTGAGCCTCTTCAACGGCAAGATTAATATTCTTTAGCGCCTCGGTGCCGTCAGAATAATGATAGAAAAAATCCTTAACTTCTATAATTTTCGACATAGCCACTATCGCAAAAAAGGCAATACAATAAAGTAAACAATCATCATATATATTGCTGAAACAGCTAAAAAAACAAAATCATACCATCGAATACGAAGACGGGAAATGGTTCGCCAGTGACCGTCAAAACCTCGGGCCTGCATGGCAATATTAATATTCTCGGCTGTGTTAATACTGCGCACAAGAAGCGAGCCCACCATAGAGCCAGCTATTTTCAGCTCACGGCTGAAACCCAGGTTTCGAAGGCGTCTGCCGGAACGGGCACGTAATATATGCTGTGCACGGTCAATGACCAGAAAGATATAACGATAGATAAAGCCAAGCTGAATCACCAGCAAGTGAGGCACTCCGAGCTTTTGAAGGCCAACGAGCAAATCATTAAACCGGGTCGTTGAAACCAGCGATATCAGGGCCATCATTGTTACCGTAAATTTACCCAAAATAACATAGCATCGCATCCAGCCTGCCGTTGTCTGCCAAACAAACGGGCCGAAAGCGACATTCATCGGACTTCTATCATAAAAGGGACTCGATAAGGCCAAAACCAGTATGAACGGACTGACTACCAATATCTGCTTAAATACGAACTTCAAGGGTATTCGGCCGATTACCAACCATACGAACGGCCCAACCGCATAACAAAAAAGAACACTTAGGACGGTCTTCGGCATTGCTATAACCAGCGCTGTAAAAACAACCACAACAATCAATTTGACGCGGCTGTCAAGCCGGTGAACCGGTGAATCCTGATAAGCGAATTTGTCTATATGTGCATGATGCATTATAAACTTATACCCAAGTTCTCAAACCAACACCCGCAGAATCAACCACTCGATGCTGCGGGTGTTCAATAGATAAACTATTGTAAGAAACACGTTTTCAAAATACTACTTTTTTCTCAGTGCCCAAGCCCAAAACCAGACAAAAAACATGGTAACAACCGCTCCAACAACGCCGGCAAAACTGGTCCACCCAGCACTAATTTCATCGCCATCCTGACCTTCCGAGCTCCTTAAGCTGTAATCCGGCAACGGTGAGTATTTCGACTGAAAATCATCGACACTTGATACTCTTGAATCTTCATTTGTCACCACAGGCTCAAAGTCCGGCTCGTCGGGCCTCTCGGCATAACTCCACTCGAGTCCATCCGGTTTGTCCGAAGCGAGCAGAGAAAGCCCGGCACCTACAATAATTGTAAAAATGATTAAAGTGATGAACACCGCTTTTTTGCTTAATCGAACCTTACCCGGCAGCGAAGTTGCAACAATATCAGGCCGAACCTGCTGTAAGTAAGCCAGTACGGCGATAGTGATAAAGCCTTCAACAAGTCCAACCAGCGCGTGGACACCAATCATGGTTATTAAAAAAGTAGAAAAAGGGATCAGCAAAACTCCTGACAACGCGGCCTGTATGGGAACCAGGACCGCTCCGGCTTCGATGCTGATAATACAGGCCAGCATCGCACCTACAAAAACATTCAGACTGTTGGCTTTGCCTGAAGTGAAGGTCTTGTAAATGTAATAACCCAGATACGTAGGCACAAGGCCCATATTGATAACATTACATCCAAGTGCCAAAAGGCCTCCGTCTTGAAAAATCAGGCACTGGATAATCACCACCGATGAGATAACAACGGCCCCGGCATGAGGGCCCAGAATAATCGCAAGCAAAACCGCTCCGACCATATGGCCGCTTGTTCCGGGCATAGCGGGAAGCTGAATATTTACCATCTGGGCGGCAAAAACAAATGCTCCCATAATCCCCATCAGCGCAAATTTATCGGGGCTAACAACCTGCCGAAGCTTTCGGCAAACCAGCCCCAATCCTCCCGCGGCAGCCGCTAAGGTTCCGGTCGCTACGGGTATCGATAATAATTCATTCGCCATGTGCATAATCTCATCTCACTTTCTATATTTTTAACCACTTAGAAAACCATAAATGCACGAGCACCAAGTATCAGCGCATCGCCAGCCGTCCCTGCACCTCCGGGATTGACAACGTACTGTAGCGATGGGCTGATTTCGAGCCACGGTGTAACTTTTGTATTATAGTAAAGCTCGTACACACTCTCATAATCCTCGCTGTATCCAATTCCACCATTAGCTCCGCGTGAGTCACTCAAAAAACCCTGAGCAAAACCAAAACCAAGCACATCCGCGTCACGGCCGTCAATTAAGCCCTCGTATTGAACACCCAAACTCCATAAATTTGTAACTTCATTGAGATTGCTGTCGGCATAGCCATAACGTCCAAATACGCCCAGTCCCTGTGTGTCAGCGGGGTCGTTACTTTCCTTATATACCATCTGGTCACAGCTTAGATAAGCACCGGTGTCATCCCGCTTATTTTTACCGTTTGAGAACTGCTGCTTTTCCTGACAATCAATCCACAGTCCCGCGCGGTATGAGCCGGCCAACGGTCCCCGCCCGAAATCCACCTCGGATGCCTTTGCAACTTCAAAGATATAAAAGAAGAAATCCTCATCATGGAAAGCGGTATTAAATCCCGTCTCTCGTATATCCGCCTGGGCATCCGCCACAGCCCCGCTGATAGTCCAGTTTTCCATCGGGGTGACCGAAACAACGATTCCCATGCCATAATCAGGAAAGGGTATGGCCGGGTTATTAATTAAAGCGTTATTGAGAAACTGCGTGTTTTCATCGTTGGCATAGGCACTCGTATCAAACCACTGAGTCAAATCCATCTTACCGAAAATAACAGTTAAACCGTCTCCAAAGGCCTGTTCATACCACAATTCGGTAACATCCATGGACCGCCTGCCCTTAAAGTCACCGTTGACTCCGAAAATACTGCCCACCGACGTCTGGTCGATATCTCTGCGTGACCAGCTCCCCTCCGTCAGCATGTATAGCCGCCCGCCTTTAATGCCAAGCAGTTTTTCAAAATCAACAGCAAGCTCCAAATCGTAACTTCCCGTATGCCGACCCTGTCTGCGGTGCGTGCTCAGTCCTCCCTGCAGGTTCTGCTGATAAATCTGCGTTAAGCTAAAGCCCAACTCGACACCGCTATCTTCCAGCTCCGAATTTAATCCGAAAAAGCCGTTTGTAATACTGTCCCGTTGCCACAAATCATTGTCCTGCTGGCCTTTCGCGGCAACACAACAAAACAGATTAAAAATAAGAAATACCACCATCCATTTTCTAACCATATTTGTCCTCCTAAATTAGATAATTTAAGCGCATAAAAATATGAAATAAGTAATACCCTGTCAACAAAAAAATGATACTTTTCAATATTTGTTTGCTTAGCTATAATGCTACGCGGCAATCTACACGTTTACAGGAGATTAAAGATGAAAACTGAACGTATCGGAGTATCGATTGAAAACAGCCTGCTTAAACAATTCGACAAATCAATTTCGTACAGAGGATATAAGAACCGATCCGAAGCGATTCGTGACCTTATTAGAGAGGACCTTTGCGGCCGGCAGATAACCAATCCCAAAGTACAGGCCATTGCCACCGTCATTCTGGTTTATGACCATCACGCAACCAAACTTATGCAGCAACTTACAGCACTGCAACACTCTCATCTGCTTAAGACAATATCTTCCATCCATATTCATCTCGCCAAACACGAATGTATGGAAGTCGTTGTCTTGAGGGGCCGTGTTGCCGAGATAAACAACATCGCAGAGAAAATGCTTTCTCTGAAAGGGGTGAAGCTTGGCCGGATTAATCTCATCCCAGTATAGTTAAAGGAACTATTAATATTTTCCTTGCTTTTTTATCCTTCACCGATAGAATATCCGAGTCTGAAAAGTTACTTTTTAATTACAGGAGGACCATAATGAAAAATTTAAAATTCCTGGTTTTTTTAATTTTCATCCTTTCACTGGCTTTTCTGAGCCAATCCTGTGAAATGGTTCCCACCTATAAGGACCCGACTGCGAACATCGAAGACAGGGTGTCTGATTTGGTCTCGAGAATGACCGCCGAAGAAAAAATCTCTCAGATGAGTCATTTAGCTCCTGCTATCGAACGCCTTGATGTCATGGCCTATGAACCGGTTCCTGAAATATCCTATGAGGATAAAGCCCGAGGAGACCCTTTATTAGCCGACCCGGATTATAAGCCGTGGGAGGATTGGGAGAACTGGCCCCAAGGTGACTGCCAGGACGGCGGCTGGTGGAATGAAGCCCTGCATGGCGTTGCCCGTTCCGGTCTCGCTACTGTTTTCCCTCAGGCCATCGGATTGGGAAGCACGTGGAATCCTGAACTTATCCAGGCAATGATGAGTGCCGCCTCGGACGAAGCCAGAGTCTACAACAAGGTATACGGCAAAAAGCTCACCTACTGGTCCCCCACCATCAATATGCTGCGCGATCCCCGCTGGGGAAGAACCGAAGAAGCATACAGCGAGGACCCCTATCTGATGTCGCGCATGGCGGTTGGATTCGTCAAAGGGTTCCAGGGCAGCGATCCGAAATATCTTAAGACCGTGGCCACGGTAAAACATTTCGTTGCGAATAATAGCGAGTTCAATCGTCACACGGGTTCATCCAACGTATCCGAAAGGGATTTAAGAGAATACTACCTGCCTGCCTTCCGTGCCGCCATTACGGAAGCCGGCTGTTTCTCCGTGATGGGTGCATACAACGAGTTGAACGGCGTCCCCTGCTGTGCTAATCCCATGCTGATGACCGGCATCCTACGTGATGAATGGAGTTTTGACGGGTACGTTGTATCCGATTGCGGGGCTATCAGCGATATCGTCCACGGTCATGAGTACGAGACCGACCCGGAAAAGGCGGTGGCTTTAGCGGTGGCTGCAGGAACTGACCTGGAATGCGAGACCTGCGAAACCGAACAATTCATGTATGACAAGTACTTGCCGGGCGCTTTTGAAAAAGGCTATATCAGCGAAGAAACCATCGACAAAGCTGTCGCTCGGCTCTTCAGGGCAAGATTTCGACTTGGAGAGTTCGATCCGCCGGAAATGGTTCCTTACAGTGACATACCCGTTGATCGCCTAGACTGCCAGGAACATCGTGACCTTGCGCTCGAAGCGGCACGGCAGACTCTTGTCCTTTTGAAAAATGACGATCTGCTTCCGCTTGACCCCGATTCTCTTGAAAGCATCGCAGTAATCGGACCGAATGCCGATGAAGAACGCTTCGGTGGTTATTCCGGTACACCTTCTTTTTCTGTTACGACCCTGAGAGGGATAGAAAACATGGTCGGCGACGATATTGACACCCGCTTTGCTTTAGGCTGTGAACTGGATGACGATGATACTTCGGGCTTCTCCAACGCGGCCGAAATCGCTGCCGATTCCGATATAGCTATAGTCGTTGTGGGCACAAGTCTTGAAATCTCCAACGAAGCTCTTGACAGAAGCAAACTTGGTCTTCCCGGTGTCCAGGAAGAGCTTATCAAGGCTGTTTATGAGGCAAATCCCAAGACCATTGTGATTCTTATTAACGGTATGCCGCTTGCTATCAACTGGACACAGGAAAATGTCCCCGCTATCATCGAAGCCTGGTATCCGGGTCAATCCGGCGGCACCGCTATTGCTGAAGCACTTTTTGGCGAATACAATCCGGGAGGAAAACTGCCCGTGACCTTTTATAAATCCGTCGATCAACTGCCGCCTATCGATGATTACGATATTACCAAAGGACGAACTTACTGGTACTTCGACGGTGAGCCGCTTTATCCCTTCGGGCACGGCCTGAGCTACACCACCTTCGAATATTCCAATCTGGCAACCAACTCAGATACATTTGATATCATCGAGGAAGAGTTCCTAAGCGTCAGTGTAACTATTGAAAACACCGGCGACTATGATGGTGATGAAATCGTACAGCTTTACATCGTTGACCCGGAACGAACTTTTACCATGCCGAAGAAGAAGCTGCGTGCCTTCAAGAGAGTGCCCGTGCCTGTGCTGGGACAAACAACAGTAACGTTCAATCTTACAAAGGAAGATTTTGCTTTCTGGCACCCGGATGCGGATTCATGGGCGGTGGAAACCGGGGAATTCGAAATCCAGGTGGGAAGCTCTTCAGAAGACATTCGGCTAAAAACCACCATAACCATACCCGAGTAAACCGGATATAGAGTTAGAATCAAAGGCCTTTGCTGAACATGCGGAGGCCTTTATTTTTGCAAATTTATTCTAAGCAATTATTATATACCGGCATGGTAGCTCTGCAGGGACTTGACCAGACTTTCCCCATTTTGCTTGGCAGCTATTCCTTTGGCTGTTGCCGCCGCTGCCGCCGTGGTAGTTATGTAAGGTATCTTGTACTTTACCGCCGACTTTCGAATATAAGAATCGTCATATTGACTCAACTTGCCGACGGGTGTATTGACTATCAATTGAATTTCCTTGTTCGTTATGGCATCAACGATATTGGGTCGGCCTTCATAAACCTTCAATATCGATTCCGATTCAATTCCTTTCTTTTTCAAAAACTTATGAGTCCCTTCTGTTGCCACTATTTTAAAGCCCATATTTTTAAAAGCTTTTGCGGTGTTCACAATATATTTTTTTTCCGGATCCGTTACGGAGATTAAAACCGTTCCCTTCAACGGCAAGGGCTGCTGGGTCGCTTCCTGGGCCTTGTAAAATGCCATCCCGTACGAATCCGCCAGGCCCAGCACCTCGCCGGTAGAACGCATTTCAGGTCCCAGCACCGGGTCAACTTCGTGGAACATGTTAAAAGGAAAAACCGCCTCTTTGACACCATAATGGGGAATCTTTTTATGCTTTAGGTTCAAATCGCTTAGTTTCTTACCGAGCATCACCTGTGTTGCCAGCCTTGCCATCGACAGCCCGCAGACCTTCGACACCAGTGGCACTGTTCTTGATGCCCGCGGATTTGCTTCTAGGACATACACCACATCATCCGCTATAGCATATTGTATATTCATCAACCCAACCACGTTCAGCTTGACAGCAATCCTGCGGGTGTACTCAAATATCGTTTCCATATGTTTTTGGGGAATAGAGACGGGTGGTATCACACATGCCGAATCACCCGAATGTATACCTGCCAGTTCTATATGCTCCATCACCGCCGGCACGAAAGCGTCCGTACCATCCGCAATCGCATCGGCTTCTGCTTCCGTCGCATTGACCAAAAACTTATCAATTAAAATCGGCCGTTCCGGCGTTACCTCCACAGCCGCTGCCACATACTCGCGAAGCATCTGCTCATCGTGAACACATTCCATGCCCCGGCCGCCAAGCACATAGGAAGGCCGAACCATTAAGGGATAACCTATACGTTTTGCAACCTTCAGAGCTTCTTTTAGATTACTTGCCATCCCTGCCTCGGGCATCGGTATGTCGAGTCTCTCCATCGTCGCCCGGAAGCGGTCTCGGTCTTCGGCCAAGTCAATCGTTTCCGGACTCGTGCCGAGGATTTTTACACCGGCTTTTTCCAGTTGGCCGGCGATGTTCAACGGTGTCTGCCCGCCGAACTGGACAATGACACCCTCGGGCTTTTCCTTTTCATAAATGCTCAATACATCCTCGACCGTCAGCGGCTCAAAATAGAGCTTGTCTGAGGTGTCGTAATCCGTCGAAACCGTTTCAGGATTACAATTGACCATTATCGTCTCATAGCCCTCCTCACGGAGAGCAAATGCGGTATGCACACAGCAATAGTCAAACTCAATGCCCTGGCCGATACGGTTCGGACCGCCGCCAAGAACCATTACCTTTTTCCGCTCAGTCACACCCACCGCATCAGGTGCATTATATGTCGAGAAATAATACGCGGCGTTTTCCACACCGCTGACGGGCACCGGCTCCCAGCCTTCCACAACTCCGAGTTTCGTACGCTGTTTGCGTATCTTATCCTCAGTCGTTCCAAGCAATTGAGCCAGATATTTGTCTGCAAAACCATCCTTCTTTGCCTGTTTTAATAACTTTTCGGGAATTGATTTGTCCTTGTATTTCAGAATCTTTTCTTCAAGCTGCACCAATTCCGCCATCTGTTCGATGAACCACTGTTTGATATAGGTTTTCTCAAAGAGTTTCTTTGGTGTTGCTCCCTTTCGAAGTGCTTCATACATAATGAACTGCCGTTCGCTGGTGGGTTCGCCGAGAAGCCTCATTAATTCTTCAAGAGGCAATTCATTAAAGTTTTTCACAAAGCCTAAACCGTATCTTCCTCGTTCCAGCGACCGAATGGATTTCTGAAAAGCTTCCTTGTAATTCTTGCCGATACTCATCACCTCTCCAACCGCCCGCATCTGTGTTCCGAGTTTGTCTTCTATTCCTTTGAATTTTTCAAATGCCCAACGCGCGAACTTCACCACGACGTAATCACCTGAGGGTGTATACTTCTCCAGTGTTCCATTGCGCCAGTATGGAATTTCATCCAGCGTTAATCCGGCCGCAAGCATTGAAGAGACAAGGGCTATCGGAAAACCCGTGGCCTTGGAAGCCAGCGCCGATGATCGCGAGGTGCGAGGGTTTATCTCGATGACTACCACCCTGCCGGTCTGCGGGTCGTGGGCAAACTGAATATTCGTTCCTCCTATGACTTCGATGGCATCCACGATATCATACGAATACTTCTGAAGTCTTTGCTGCAGCTTTTCATCTATCGTCAGCATAGGAGCGGTACAATATGAATCGCCCGTATGTACACCCATCGCATCCACATTTTCGATAAAACAAACCGTTATCTTCTTCCCTTTCGAGTCCCGAACCACCTCCATTTCCAGCTCTTCCCAGCCAAGCACAGATTCCTCAATCAAAACCTGGTTCACCAGGCTCACCGCCAGGCCTCTGGCGGCTACAATCCTGAGTTCATCAACGTTATAGACCAGACCACCACCGGTTCCTCCCATCGTATAGGCTGGTCTTACTACGATTGGATATCCGAGCTTGTCAGCGATTTTCTCGGCTTCCTGAACCGAAAATGCCAGCTTGCTGGCCGGCATCTCGATACCAAGTTTGTTCATTGTCTTTTTAAACTCGCCGCGGTCCTCACCCCGTTCGATTGCATCGACCTGCACCCCGATGACCTTGACGCCGTACTTTTCCAAAACACCCGCTTTATACAACTCGGAAGACAGGTTCAAACCGCTTTGCCCTCCGAGATTCGGCAACAGTGCATCAGGGCGCTCCTTTTCAATTATTTTTGTCATCGTCTGAAGATTCAGCGGCTCGATGTACGTCACGTCCGCCAATCCCGGATCCGTCATAATGGTCGCCGGGTTCGAGTTGACCAACACAATTTCATAACCGAGTTTCCGCAGCGCCTTGCATGCCTGTGTGCCTGAGTAATCAAACTCACACGCCTGGCCGATAATAATCGGTCCCGAACCAATAATCATAACTTTCCTGATATCATCTCGTCTGGCCATAACGGGTTCCTCCATGTCAAATAGCTTGAAATTTGGCCAGATTAAACACTAAGAATGGTTTTTTGTCAAATACAACTCTCAAACACTACTATAAAGCTTGCCTACTGACTCTATTGCTCTATAATGCTTCAATTAATCAGCGATAGAGTACAGTCAGTCATTTAATTAAAACGAAAGGAGATTCACGTGGAACAGCAAGTCTCGATTATGCCGTGTCTCGATATGCAGAATGCCCGTGTCGTCAAAGGCGTCCATTTCGTCGATATAAAGGATGCCGGTGATCCCGTCGAATGCGCGAAGGCCTACTGTGCTGCCGGTGCCGATGAATTGGCGCTGTTGGACATAACCGCTACTATCGAAAATCGTTCGACGATGCTGCAGGTTGTCAAAAGTGTCGCCGAAGTTACCACCATACCCTTTACCGTCGGCGGCGGCATCAGCGATGCCAAATCCGCCGGTGCCGTTCTCGCCGCGGGTGCTGACAAAATTTCTACCAGCAGTGCAGCATTCCGCAACCCTTGTGTCATTGAAGAAATGGTAAAAGAATTCGGTGCTGAAAAAGTCACCGTAGCCATCGATGTCGACCAGAATCCCAATCTACCCAGCGGGTACGAAGTCTACATCGACGGCGGCCGTACCGCAACCGGCGCCGATGCCATCGAATGGGCGAAGAAAGCCAACGGCTTCGGTGTCCAGGTTATCCTTCCAACCAGCAAAGCTACAGATGGAGCCAAGACCGGCTACGACCTGCCCCTCATTAAAAAACTAAAGGAGGTCACCAACGCTCAGATTGTAGCCTCGGGCGGTGCCGGAACCATGGAACATTTTTACCTAGCCGCTGAGGCAGGCGCTACGGTGCTGCTGGCGGCCTCTGTCTTTCACTTTCACCTGATTGATATCCCAGAACTAAAACAATATCTTAAAGATAAAGGTCTTAATGTAAAACAATAAAATATTGGACAAAATATGATAGACCTTCGAAGTGACACAATAACAGTCCCCTCAGCACAGATGCGGCAGGCGATGGCCGAAGCTGACGTAGGTGACGATGTGTACCGTGAGGATCCGACTGTAAATGCCTTGGAAAAGGGTACCGCTGAAATATTAGGCAAAGAAGCTTCTGTTTTCGTACCTTCAGGAACAATGTCCAACGAAATAGCCATCCGGGCCCAAACCGCTCCCGGAAACGAGATAATATTAGATGCCAAGGCCCATTGTTATCTTCACGAAAGTGGCGCCCCGGCAGCACTCTCCGGTGTTACTTGCACCCTTATTAACGGCACCAGGGGCATTTTCACTACACAAGATGTAAAAGCTGTTCTTCGACCGAAAAATTATCACTATCCTCCCGCAAAGTTGCTTTGCCTGGAAAACACTCATAACTTTGGCGGCGGTAGCATATGGCCCTTAGAACTTATTGTCGATGTTACCTCTGTTGCTCGAAACGCAAACCTCAACCTGCACCTTGATGGCGCACGACTTTGGAATGCTTCCGCAGCAACAGGTATCCCCGAAAAGGAATATGCAAAATATTTCGATTCTGTAAATGTTTGCTTTTCCAAAGGTCTCGGTGCTCCTGTAGGCTCCGCCTTGGCCGGCAGCGAAGAACTCATCGACCGTGCCAGAAGATTTAGGAAGCAATTCGGAGGAGGCATGCGTCAGGCCGGCATTATCGCCGCCGGGGCCCTTTACGCCCTGGAGCACAATCGCGACCGGTTAGCCCGGGACCATATCAATGCCAAGCATTTGGCTTCCGGGATTGCTGATCTTCCGGGAATAGAGCTCGAGGTAAAGGATGTTGAAACTAATATTGTCTTTTTTAAGATAGATTCCATGCCAGCGAAAGAACTTGTTGAAAAGCTCCAACAAAACAGAGTCTATGTACTTGCGTTAGGTCCTGACATCATCCGAGCGGTCACGCACCTGAATGTGTCAAATGAGCAGATAGCGGAGACAATAGATATCTTCAAGAAAATACTCATAAAATAAAAATCAGAACTTTTCTAAAGATAGCTTTTGATTAAAGGAACTTCTCCAATGATAAAAAGGTTATCGCTGTTGCTTACCCTTACCTCAATAATATTCACTTTATCCGCATGCTCAGGCATAAAGAAAGATTCTTCTATTTCTTTAGGCCAAGACAAGCGGGTCTCATTATTCAATGGCAAAGATCTTGACGGTTGGACTGTAGAGTGCAAAGCCGAAGATAAGCTTAAACAGTTCTGGCGTGCAGAGAACGGTGCCATCGTATGCCATTCCATTGGACGACCAGACCACGACTACGTATGGCTTATAACAGAGAAAGAGTTCGGTGACTTTGAGTTGAAAATGAAAATCCAGTCTTTCCGCGACTGTCCCGGCAATAGCGGCATTCAGGTGCGCAGCCGCTTCGACTCCGAGGCACAGTGGCTGGACGGCCCTCAAATTGATATTCATCCACCTGACCCCTGGCGCAGCGGCTATATTTATGATGAGACACGCGAATACAAACGCTGGATACATCCGAGCCTGCCCTCCTGGGATATCGAACGTTCTCAAGTCAAAGGCGGCCAGAATTGGAAACATGCCGATGATTCAAATGGATGGAATACTATTCATATCATCTGCAATGGTACGACCATCAAAACATACGTAAACGGAAGTCAAATCGCAGACTTCGATGGAGCTGGTATATTAGATGATGCCGCTCACCGTAAGCATAATGTAGGTCTGAAAGGCCACATTGCTCTTCAGCTTCATACTGACGATGAACTGCACATCAAATTCAAGGATATTTACCTCAATCCTCTATAAGGCAGATCTCTGAATGTAACTCAAATTTATCCTTAACTGCTAAATCTACTTTGTTCTATTTTCCCACATATCCCTCTGACGGCATCAACCCATTGTCTCTAAGGGCTTGCCCGGCTACTTCTATAAATTCCTTCCTCAGCCTAACGCCGGCATGCAGCATCGGCGGTTCAATGTTAATCGCCGTCTCACCATAAGCAAAAAAATGGTCAATTGCCTTGCTGGAGTTTGTAAATGCATTCCCCGCAGGAAAATCTTTCACCTCTTCGGAGACCTTTATCACAACATTCGTCACCTTTTTCGATAATTCTTTTGCCTTGTCGATTTTTCCTTTTCCGAGCAGTTCCAACATCAAACTAATTTCTTCTGCAAAACAATTTGCACTACCAAGCAGAAAGCCGTCATACGGCCCGCCGTTGCTCTTCTGCCATTTCCAATAGTCACTCTCACTGCCTCGCAGCAAAAAAACACCCCCAAGATCAGCTTCGGAAAGTACGATTTTATCTGCGCCGCTTGAGTCTTTAAAAAGATAAAAATTACTGAACTCCTCCGTTAGCCGTCCCGCCGTCTCCGGACTTATTTCGTTCTCCGTCACTTGCGGCAGTTGATACAAGGCCATGGGTACCTTTAATTCCAACACGTCCCTCAGCCCCTCGTATATCTCCTCCTGCGTCTTATCTTTTCCTTTATCCGCACATACCGTAAATCCACACACCCCGAGTTCTCTCATAACCTCAATAGTATCGCTTTTACCTGCAATCTCCCTGAACCATCTCATGGTCTCTTTTATTCCCTCGCGAGCAGCCGCAGTTTCAGTCCTAAGCATACCCACAAGCAGATGTATCCTTAGCTTCTTGCTCATTTCTAAATAATATTCTAACAACAGATGAACCTCTTCATTGTTCATCTCCCAGCCATCACTCGTAGAACCCGGCACGAGAAACGCTTTGATGCGCCGACTCATCTTCATTAGATGCATCTCCATCCGTTTGAAGTCCATTCGGCCATCGTCCGTATAATGCGTCAACGGCGGACACCACAGTCCCGGCATCCATTCGCCGAAAAAATACGCTCTTAATTTAATTCGCTTTTCTTTGGTTATTTCAGCCACGTTCAAATACCTTTTCTATCAACATTATGTTTAGACTCTAACCGCCTCTTGAGTTCGATACCAGAATGTCTAACTTTCTTCTATAAAACACAAGCATATCATAACTTTCTATTCTTTTAAAATGAATCAGATTTGTTTTTTTTAAAAGCTTCCTAATGAAATGCTTTTGAGGAATCAGAAAAATCGAAGACAGAAGATTATAATCATATAAAATTCGTAAAAAATATCTTTTGAAAATCTAAGAATTCTCCTCTTATAAAAAAGGATTAAACTTTTTCTGGTCATTGTATTGTTAACATTATATTCAAACGGAATTAAAAAACTTCTCTCGGCTTTCTTTTCATAGGGCTTCAGTTACACCATTCGGTAAAAACCTGTGAAAGTTTCTGCTGCTTTCAAAATTCATAAGTACTTTAAGAACAAAGGGTAAAAATCGTTTCTATTTTTTAAGTTTCAAAAAAACTCTTTTTACTCCATACCACACATTTGTCAGCAGGATATTCTGAAACAGGTATTCACCTTTGAGCAATCCTATTTATTTAAAAAGCGACTCTCTACTTAAAAAATCAATAAATATTTTCTTGTCAAATTCATTGCTTTTGCTATACTTTCTTCAAAATTAAGACAGGGCTTGTTTGGAGGAGCCCCGCTGGCATACTTGTGTCACATTATAAAGCCCTGTTTTAACACGATGTCCCATATCGAGATTTATTGCGACAACGAAGGATGAGAAGTGATGAATCGAAAATCATTTTTTCATGATTAAGGAGGGTTGCCATGTTCAGGTTGTCATTTTGTGTTGTTGTTCTATTGTTTTCAATCAATGTATTCGCTATGGAGGGTTCCGGAACACAGCAAGAGCCGTGGCGAATTGAATCAGTCAATGATTTCAATGATTTCGCAGACGATCCGAATTACTGGGATGATTTTACACGGCTTGAGACAGATATTAACCTTGCAGGAATAGTCTACTCCATCGCAGTCATTGCACCGGATACGGAAAATAGTGGCTATCCATTTGAAGGCAATTCCTTTAGCGGTGTCTTTGACGGTAACGGCTGTGTCATCAAAAATCTAACCATCCAAACAAATGGAGATGACAACTGGTTTCTCGGTCTGTTTGGTCAAATCGACGGAGGATTAATAAAAAATCTCGGGATTGAAGACTGTAATATTATGGGGGACTATTATTCATGGGGTCTCGGCGGTCTGTGCGGATGGAATGAAGGAGGGACACTTATAAACTGTTACACAACCGGCTTCGTCTCCAGCGGGAATATTTCTGACTATCTCGGCGGACTATGCGGATACAACCATTGTGGTTTAATTATCAACTGCTATTCAACGAGCACCCTCAGCGGCGGTGATGATTCCTGGACACTTGGCGGTCTGTGCGGACGCAACGACAGCGGCACCATTGAAAACTGTTTCGCGAGCAGTTCTGTTATCGGTGACTATTATCTCGGCGGCCTGTGTGGAGAGATTACCACCGAAGGCGTCATTCGCAACTGCAAAGCGACCGGCTCCGTTACGGGCGATTACGGTCTTGGAGGATTTTGCGGCTTAAACAGCGATGGGATTATTGAAACAAGTTGTGCGGCCGTTGAGGTTCAGGGTGGAAATAATGCGGGAGGTTTCATCGGCGAAGACATCGATGGTGAATACATTATGTCGTTCTGGGACAGTGATATTAACCCAGGTTTGGATGGTATCGGGAACGGGAGTGAACCCAATGTTGTCGGTTTGCCAACGGTTGAGATGATGAAGCAGGAAACCTTCGTTGATGCAGGTTGGGATTTTGTAGGAGAAAGCATCAACGGTCCGAATGATATCTGGACTGTTAAAGAAGGAGTGAAGTATCCGGAACACGTCTGGATCATGGTGCAGTATGTCGACTGGGACGGCGTCGATTTTCTTGACTACGGTTTTTTTGCTGATTATTACGGCGTGATAGACTGTAACGCAGCGAATGACTGTAATTCGGCGGATTTGAATTATTCCGGCGAGGTGGATACGAATGATTTAAAGATTTTCCGCGACTACTGGATGGAAGGACTGTAAAATGCTATGAAGAGGAATTCACATTTAGCCTTTTGTGTCAGATGACTGATTCGTCACCACATGCGAGTGACATTATATGGATTTTTTTAGACAAAAGGTCCCGCAAAGAAAGATGGGCACATTTGGTATTTGAGGTTTAAAGAATGGCTGCTTACTACCGGTTTGATTCATTTCGATGACGGTTCTGCCCGGCCGGAGCTCGATGAGTTTTTTGACGGTATTGAAATGATGACAGAATAGGAATAGTAGCAGAAGATCTTTGAGTGAGCAATTTTTATGGCAACGTTTGAGGATCTGTTTTTCGTTCAGTTTACCGGACAATTTTACATGTAACCGCCTGTTGAGGTTCGTACTAATCTTCAGTTGGCATGAAGCGCCTCGGCGAGAGCATAGCCGATAAGCGAGTAATTGGATGCGGAGCCATTGTAGTGACAATACCAGTGACCGCCCAGCCGTTCATACTCAGCCTGCAGTTCTTCGCTCGGTAAATCATTGTCGTCTTGTATGCCCTTCTCTCGCTTTTCATTCCAATAAGCGTCACTGATATGGCGAAGCTCATCAAGGCGGTCGTCCCAGAACTCGGCGGTGGGTACGAAGGTGACATTCGAAAGTGACTTATCATCCGCTACGGCCTGTTGTGCTTTGCGAAACTTGATCATAGCCTGAGCTTCGCGGTCGTCCGGATTGTCGGCTCTTTTGGCTATTTTTTGCCCGCCGATTCCCATCTCACCGATGACGATAGGCATATCCGGCGCATCAAGGTCTTTTCGCAGGTCGTGGAACATGGCAGCAAGATTGTGCGAATAGTTATCGATAATTCCCGGGGCGGCGGGCCACTGGCAATAATCATTCCAGCCCTGAAACCATGCCATGCCGGCAATCTCATAGCCCCTGCCGTTATAATCGGGGACAATATCATCGATGTGATCGAGAGTCTGTTTGATGTCGGAAACCATCATGCGGTAGTAGAGTCCAATTTCGCGGTTATTATTTTCAGCACGTTCTCTTTTGAGGAGTTTGGCTGTGTCGCCGGTAGGTTCGCCGGCGCTCGGCGAGCGGAAATCGCAATAGACATCCTTGCCCCCCCAGGCGATTTTAATCAGCAGCACGTGCTCATCATAATATTCGCCCATCATCGTTCCGAACATCAGTTCCGGGCCAATCTCATGGGGCTCAAAACCCCACCCGACTGTAAGAGGCCCGTTCTTTGGATTCTTTATCTTCCAGAAAATAGTTACATCGTCACGGATTGCCCAGGAGCCGTCCGGATTCTTGAGCTTTTCCAACAGATAGCCGTACCGGGGGTGTTCACCGAGGTGGTCGAGGCTTCGGACCTGGCCGTGGCCTTCCATGTTGGACTGGCCGGCGAGGATAAAGACTTTTACCTTACCCTCAGAGGCCTGAAGATGAGGCGCATTGATGAGAAACACAGACGCGAGCAAGGCGAAGGCCGCAATGCGTTTGAGTTTACAGTGAGTTAGAAAATTCTGCATCGTTCTATCCTCATAATCAGGCATTGATTTTGCCGGGGGGTCTTGCGTTTGCCTTTAGTTCACGATCGAAACGTTCCATCCTTTCGGAAAGGCGTTTGACAATATCAGGGTGCTTGTCAGCAAGGTTGTTTTTCTCGGAGATATCTTCGCGGAGATTGTATAATTCGACGGTGTCGGTTTTGCGGAGTTTCCACTCGCCGCTTCGGACGGCCTGAAGGTCGTTTTCATGGTAGTAGAAGTAGGCTTCGTGGGGAGAATTTGCACCGGGCTCAGCGGTCATCAGCGGCCATATATTTTTGCCGTCGATGATGCGGTCGTCAGGAACAGGGACATCCGCAAGATGTGCTATGGTCGGGAGGAAGTCAATGGTCGCGGCGACTTCGGAGCAGACTCTGCCTGCGGGGATTTTTCCGGGCCAGCGCATAATGCAGGGCATCCGCATGCCGCCTTCATAGGTGGTAAACTTACCGTCGCGCAGGGGCAGGGAACAGCCGCCATCCTCTTTGAATTGCAGCCAGGGACCGTTATCCGAGGTGAAAATGACAAGTGTGTTATCTTCAAGGTCTAACTTTTTGAGCGTTTTAAGGATTTCGCCAACGCTCCAGTCAATTTCCTCGATGACATCACCATAAAGGCCGCGTTTGCTTTTGCCCCTGAATTTTTCCGAGGCGAAGAGAGGGACGTGGGGCATCGTGTGCGGCAGGTATAGGAAGAACGGTTTGTTTTTATTTTCTTTGATGAATTCCACGGCCTCTTCGGTGTAGCGTTTGGTCAGGGTCGACTGGTCGCAGGGATATTCAATGACCTTTTCATCGCGCATGAGGGGAACCCAGTGTCCTTTTGGTTCCTCCGTGCGTATGCGTTCAACTGTCATACCGTTGTTAAGCTTGATATCGGGTGCGAGCTCCATCGTCGGATCGATTTCCATATCATTGCTGTAAGGAATGCCGTAATACATATCGAAGCCCTGACGCGTGGGCAGGAAATCAGGCTTATGACCAAGGTGCCATTTGCCGATGCAGCAGGTAGCATAGCCGCGGGTCTTGAGCAGGTCGGCAATTGTTATTTCATCGGGATGTAAGCCGATCAGACCCATTTCGCCTCCGGGGAAGAGGACATCCGGGATACTGACGCGGGTCGGGTAACAGCCGGTCAATAGCGATGCACGTGAAGGAGAGCAGACGGAATTTGAGGAATAAAAATCGGTGAACCTTATTCCTTCTTCTGCCATACGGTCGAGATTTGGCGTTTTGATGAGGAGTGAGCCGTAACAGCCGAGGTCCTGGTAGCCCTGGTCGTCAGTGAAGATGATGATGAAATTGGGTTTGGTTTCAGAGGGACTACCGAAGGAGGATAGAGAAGGTGCAGCAAGAAGAGTACCTGCAGCGGCTGCGGTTTTTTTCAGGAATTTACGCCGAGACAGTTCCATGGTCTTTTTCCTTTCTTTATATGATTAGACTATAAAAGTTCAGTTGCTCATAAGCATCAGGGTACAATGTTAACACAATTGCCGTTAATTTACCACCTTATCCTGTGCTGCTGGAAGGTGAGTTATAAAATAATTCCATCCTTGTTTATTAATAATAAGGCTGGTAAAATAGTGATGAGATATTTTAGGATACGGAGATAATACTCTCATGATGAGCGGTGGAAAAGGTGAAATGATGGGTTCGGATTTTGTAACGGTTGTGACGGGGCTGCCGCGGTCGGGCACGTCGATGATGATGCAGGTATTGGAAGCGGGCGGCATGGAGATACTCAGCGACAACGTCCGCACGAGTGATGAAGACAATCCGCGGGGGTATTATGAATTCGAAGCCGTCAAGCAAACCAAGGAGGATGCTTCGTGGGTGGCCGAGGCCGCGGGCAAGGCGGTAAAGATGGTGTACCGGCTGCTGTATGATTTGCCGGCGGGTTATGAGTACAGGGTGATTTTTATGCGAAGGGATATGGAGGAGATTCTGCGGTCGCAGAAGATTATGCTCGAACGAAGCGGCAGGGACGAGGGCGGGGTGAGCGAGGAGATGTTTGCCGAGATGTTCAAGAAAGACCTGGTGAAAATTGATGAATGGCTTGAGGGCCGGGAGAATATGCCGGTGATATCGGTGAATTATAAGGATGTGATTGAGGAGCCGGCGGAGCAGTGCCGCAGGGTCAATGAATTTCTCGGCGGGATGCTGGATGTTGAGAAGATGCAGACGGCGGTGGACGGTTCCCTGTACAGAAATCGAAGACAGCAACAATAAACAATTGAAAACTTAATTATAAATCACATCGTCATTTTGTTTAAAATTTGCGAATTTGGCTATTTTCGGCAATTGAAGGTGTATTTTCGCCTTCCTTTGCTTATAACAAGCCCTTTTTATTGACTGGTGGATTTGCTACAATATCGAATTCGTGATTGTACTAAAAGGTAAGCAAAGAGCGAGTGATTTGACGATATTTCTGTAAGCGGTTTTTTCATCGGTAGTTACGTTAAATTCCGCCTGTTTTTGTTTGCAATATCATTATCGAAGACACGAGTAACTATTCAGTTACTGTCAATTTAGGAAACTTCATTCTATTTTCTGGCCGTGTTTTTTGTGTTGGTTTTTTTATTTTTTTTCTTCTTCTTCGAGTAGTTGTTCGAGGATTTCTTCGTTATAGACGAAGATGAAGATTCGCCGCCTGAAGGCTCTGCTGTTTTTAAAGACGAGGATTACCTCGTGCTTGCCGAGCTGCTCGACGGTGGGGCGCCACTTGAGGTAACGGCCGTCCCAGAGGTCGTTCTTTCTGCTGACGAGCTTCATTCCTTTCGGGTGCCGTTGTAACGTCACTTTGCAGTCCGGGCATTCCTCGGGCGGCCTAATCGGTATCATGTAGAGGTCTTCGTAGGACTTTCTGTTGTCGAGCTTTGTAATCTCGAGGTAGACCCAGTCCTCTTCGTCAATCTCGGCTTCCATCGCGTTCAGCTCCTTTGCCCGCTCGCGTGCGGCGATGAGCGGGGGCAGGAGGATGCCCATCAGTATCGCGATAATCGATATGACGACGAGCAGTTCAATTAGAGTAAAGGCTTTTTTCATTTTACCTCTTTTTTTCTACCCTAATCGTGTTGTTTTGATTGGTTGTCATAATTGATTTTAACATATTTTTTATCCTGTCGGGTGGATATTTTCGGCGGGTTTGGGGGAGTCAAAGGCCTTCCATAGAAAGAAGAAGACTGCCGCTAAGGGGCCGAAGAAAATCCCGAACAGAAGCCAAATCCAGGGTGTCGCTTTTTCCTGCCGTGCAAGGTTGAATAACCAGATACCTACACCGATGTGTATGATAAGAGGAAACAAAAAAGTAGGAATGCTAAAGATGGCTATTATCAGATGTCGGCTTGCTCTAGGAAAATCAAGAAACGGGAAAATCATGGAAAATAAAATGATTGGAAGCCGCAACAGAGCCAATAATATGATGCAGATGATTATCGCTTTTTCAAGTTGTTTCATAGTTTTTCTCCTTGTGTTTTTGGTTTCCTATTGTGTTATGCTTCTGTTGTGCTTTCGGCGGGTTTGACGGAGTCGTAGACCCTCAATATGAAGTAGAGGACCGCCGCGATAAGACCGAATGTCAGGCCAAATAAAAGCCAAATCCAGGGTACGGCCTTTTCTCTTCGGGCGAGGATGAAGAGCCATATTCCCACGCCGAGGCTGATTATCAGGCGGAGTATTCTTGGTGCGTATTGGACAAACATGAAGAGGTAGGGGTAATCTTTTAGACTGGCGGAGTCAATATTCCGCATAATGAAGAGTAGCACATGAATCGGCAGCAATGATAAAATCATAAGTACGACTAAAACGGCCGCGACTTTTTCAATTTGCCTCATAGTCTTTCTCCTTGTTTGGGTTTTTGTTTTTTCTGCTTTTGGAGGTCTTTTTTGAGGAGCCAGACGGCGACAGCGAAGATGATGAAGGTCAGAACGATGCCTATCTGTAAGAGGATATCGATAAAGTCCGTCTTTTCTTCCATAAAAGACTCCTTTGGGAAGCTATTATATCAAATTGATGAATAAAAGCGAGGGGATTTACAATTTGTTATCATAGATTGATTGTTTATTATTTCTGTGTTTTGTGGTAGGATGCTGGGAGCTGGGTTTGATGTTGTGACTCTTTTTTAAAATGGAGGTGTGAAATGGAGCATTTAAGGTCATATCTGTTTTTTTCGCTTGTTGTTATGGCGGTGTTGGGTTTAGCCTGCTTTGGGGATTCGCACGTATTGCTTGAGGACGATTTCGGCTCAGCAAGCAGCGACTGGAAAGAGGTTTACCTCGAAGGTGACAGCGGGGGCAGTTATTCGGTGTCTGACGGGATGCTGAAAATCAAGTTGGATGGTGAGGGACGATACGGCGTGTATAACACAACGCCGGTATCGGGACATTTTCTGGTGGAGGCGGATTTTGCGAAAGATGAGAATATCGGACTGGCGCTGATACAGCAGAAGAACGGCCGGCCGGATGTTGAGAACTACACGATGATAACGGTGGACAAAGAAGACGGGCTTGTGGCGGTTGCGGTCAGGGACTGCCAGGAGGGCAAGAAGGATGTGCTGGATAATACGGGTGAATTCAGGACAGAGCGACGGCGCAGGCGGCCGGGACAGAGTCGAGATGATTATAAGCACGTGCTGACCGGCGAGATGTATTCGGTGCCGTATACGCAGACGACGAAACGGGTGCGGATATTCAGAGACAGCGGGCCGGGCTTTTTCCACTTTTATTACGGCGTTGGGAAGACGATACATGGAGAATGGGCTGAAGGATGGATGGAACTGACGCCGTCGAAGGACTGGGGCAGTGAGGGACAGAAGTATTACGTGGCGCTGGTTGCTCTGGGAGAGGGTGAGGCGGTGTTTAAGGGTGTCAGCGCGGTGCAGAAGCCGGCGAGGGACCAGGACGATACAAAAACCGGATTTAATATTGACCATCGGGAGTATAACTGGTCGGGATTTTTCGGCGACGCCGTGGTGGTGACGTTCGGCGATGAATTTCCGTACCGCAACAAGGATTACAAGTTCACATCGTGGTCGGAGATGAACTATATTCCGGCATGGCATATGAGTAATCAGCTTCTGTATACCTATGAGTTTGTGGAGACGTGGGGCGGCGGGAATCCCGGCTGTCACGAGCCGATGTCGGACCGGATAAAGCGGTGGGTGTCGGCGGAGATTATCGAGGACAACGCGGTGCGGAAGGTGTTCAAGTGGTTCTATGTGCTGTGCAATCCGGACTACAAGGTGCCGGTTGATGATAAGGGTGAGCAATTGCCGGAGGTGGAGGAGTATTATACGTTCTATCCGGACGGCAGCGGGACGCGGCATATCAGGTATATCCCGAAACTGGACACGGATTTTAGAATGCGTCATGAACTGGGTGAACTTATATCCTGTGCGGGCTCGCAATCGGCGGATTCGAAGCCTTTTTACGAGGAGCCTGCTCTGACACTGACGAACCTCGAAGGGGATGTTGAGAAGGCGCATCCGGGGATAAAAATTGACTACGGCTCACACGTGGACGACTGGGATCAGATGATTATGGCGGTGCATTTGAAGAATATGCCGGACGTGTTCGCGGTGTGGTCGACGGACCCGGAGGTGCCTGATACCTATTCGGGGTATCCGATACGGTATGAGATTGCGTGGCAGAGCGTTAACGGCCGCAGCTCGCACTGGCCGGTGAACAAGCGCCCGTTTACGGGCGACAACGGCAGCGGAGGGACATGGGATGCGGAGGTGACGCATTCCTGCCTGATGAGCTGGGGTGTTCTGGGGGGTACGGACTGGGAGGACCACTATAAAACTCGTGAGGACGGGCGAAAATATCGTCAATGGGTGGCTCTGATAGGGCTGAACGAATCGGGTGACCTGGAAGGGATTCGGGATAAGGCCAGGTCATGGCTGTTTCCGGGTGAGATAAGGATGCTGGATGAAAGTTGCCGATTTGTCAGGAACGATGTGGCGAAAAAGGCACTGGTCTTTGAGAAGGCCTCGGATGAAATGAAGTGTCACTTTGAGATTGAGCCGAAGTCGGTGGTAATTAACCCGGCGATTGTTATCGAGGAATGGGAACACTGGCCCTTTGTTCGTGTGGAGCTTGACGGTGATGAATTGTCTACAGAGCAGTATACCCTTGACCAGGAAGGCGATACGCTTCTACTATGGATTCAGACGACGATTAAGGATGAGAGTGAAATTATGATTGAAGGTCTGGGCGAGCCGGGAGAAGATGACTAATCGCTGATTCTTATCGATTTGGAAAGCTCCGGTTCGGCCGGAGCTTTTTTTATGGAACGTTGAGATCAGAAGGATTAGACTATTGGAGACAGTAGAAAGGAGCCGGTGCAGAGATGTTTACAATCGAATGCGAAAAGTGCGGAAAAGAGATTTACAGTACGTGGCTGGGAGAGCTTTTGTCCGTTCGGCTTAACCGGAAGGAATGTACATCCTGCGGCGCGAAATATGAACTGGCCAATCCGTTTATATGCTATTTTCCCAACGGATTGTTGTTCGGGCTTTTGACATTCGGGCTGAATTATTTGGAATTTGGTTATGCTAATCTTCGTTATGTTGCGGCCGCTTTTGTTTCTATAATTTTCTATCCCGTATTTATCGGCTTATTCGGAAAGTGGAGGATTGCCCGGTATAGTGATATAAGTTGGTCGAAAGCACGGAAATGGGGCACTATTAGCGTTGTCTCGTGGTGGGTCTTCGGGATAGCGGCCGTCGTAATCATATTGGGTCTTTATATTCAGTTGTTCCAAGTTATGTGGAATATCGAGGCTTTTGTTGAGGGTATGGAGGAGGATGTTACAGACCTTTCGCATTGGATTCAAACTTATATGATGGCGGGTGTCGGCTTTGCGCTGGCGGCGTACATTGTCAGTGCGTTTGCCAGGTATAAGAAGAAGCAGCTTGAGGATAAAGCGCCGCCGGCTGAGCAGGGGGCGGGAAAGATTTGAGGGTTTAATTTCGGATTCTTTGTGTGATTGACAGTTGACAAGGGGGGAGGTTTTTACTACTATTTTCCCTTCCATTGGTTTTTAGATGTTTTTCAAGGTTTTTTTTCATTAAAACAGAAGGGATTGGAACATTGATAATGGAAATTAAGCCATTTAAAGCGTATCGGTTCAATGCGAAGAAGGTGGGTGATGTGGGCGACTGCATATCACCGCCGTATGATGTTATCAGCCCTGAACAGCAGGAGCAGCTTTATTCCAAGAGTCCGTATAATATTGTTCGGGTTATCAAGGGCAAGGACGAAGCGGGCGACGACGGCGAGAAGAACAAATATATGCGTGCGGCGGATTATTTGCAGAGCTGGATAAACGAGGAGGTGCTCAAGCAGGATTTGCAGGAGAACCTGTATGCGTATGTGCAGGATTTTGAGATAGCCGGGATGCGTGTTCAGCGCAGGGGCTTTATCGCCCTGGCGAAGCTGGAGGAGTTCGGCAAGATGGTTCAGCCGCATGAGAATACGCTTGAGCCGCCGAAGGAAGACCGGCTGCGGCTAACGAAGGCGACGGAGGCGATGTTTGGGCTGGTATTCATGCTGTATGAGGACCCACAGCGAGTGGCGGACAGCATTATCGAACGCGTGATTACGGGTGAGCCGCTGATCGATTTTTCGGATGAGCAGCGGGTTCAACATCGGTTGTTCATGATATCCAAAAAAGAGCAGATAGAGGCAATCCGTCAGATGATGAAGGACAATCCTTGTATTATTGCGGATGGTCATCATCGTTACGAGACAGCGCTGAATTACCGGAAGGTAAACACTAATCCCGCGGCGAATTATCAAATGACGGCGTTTGTGAACACATGTCACGAAGGGTTAATGGTGTTGGCAACGCATCGGCTGGTGAAGGGGGTGGACGGGTTTACGATGGAGAAGCTGATTTCACAGTTGGAGTCGGAATTTGAGATTGAAAGGTTCGAATATGATTCGCCGCAGGGCAAGACAGATGCAAAGCGGAAGATGCTGGAGGCGATGAGGACGGAATTTGAAAAAGACGGTAATGCCTTCGGTATCTATGCCGATGACGGGACGTTCTATGTGGCCGTATTGAAGAATAAAAATTTGATGGACGGGCTTGTTCAGGACAAGAGCCCGGCGTGGCGTCGGCTGGATGTGTCGATACTGCACAAGGCGATACTGGAGGGCAAGCTTGGGATTGATGAGGAGAAACTGGCAAGTGCCAATTATGTGAAGTATGTTAAGGATACGGATGCCGCGATTGATGAGTCGATAGCGGCGGTGGACAATGGAGATTTTCAGGCGGCATTCTTTATGAACCCGGTGAAGGTTCAGCAGATACGGGAAGTCGCGGGGGCCGGTGAGAAGATGCCGCAGAAATCGACATTTTTCTATCCAAAGTTTTATTCGGGTTTAACAATTAACAAGTTGTAGATTTTTTAAGGGGACTGAGTGATGGTAGACTGGAAAAATCCTCCGAGATTGTTTATACCGGGTCCGGTATTGGTTAAAGAGGACGTGCTGGCGCAGCTTTCGCAGCCGACTCTGGGACATCGTTTGAAGGAATATTCACAGCTTCATGAAGAGACGGTCGGGATGCTCAAGCAGGTTCTGTTTACCAAACAAAATGTGTTTTTATCCACCTCTTCTGCTTCGGGCATATGGGAGGCGGCGATTCGAAACTGCGTGGGACCGGATGAGAAGGTGCTGGCGACGTGCTGCGGGGCGTTTAGTGACAAGTGGGCGAATGTCGCAAAAAGCTGCGGCAGGAACGTTGATGAGCTGAAGGTGGACTGGGGCAATCCGATACTGCCTGAGATGATAGATAAAAAACTATCCGAGGGCGGCTATGCGGCGATTACCTTAGTGCATAATGAGACCAGCACGGGCTTGACGAATCCTGTTGAAGACATCAGTGCGATGATGAAGGAAAAGTATCCGGATGTGCTGGTATTTGTGGATTCGGTGAGCGGGATGGTTGGTCTGCCTTTGAAGTTTGATGAATTCGGATGGGATGTTGCATTTGCATCGGTTCAGAAGGCATTTGCGATACCGCCGGGGCTGGCGGTGGCAGTGGTCAGCGACCGGGCACTTGAAAAGAGTGAAAGCGTTCCGAATCGCGGTTACTATTTTGATTTTCAAAAGTGGGCAAAATCTGCGGCGAAGAACCAGACACTGGTGACCCCTTCGATTCCGCACATTATGGCGGTTCACTACCAATGTAAGAAGCTGGTTGACGAGGGGATGGAGAACGTCTGGAAGCGGCACAAGGCGATGGGTGATTTTGTGCGGTCATGGGCGAAGGAGAATTTTGCTTTGTTCTGCGAAGAGCAGTATGCATCGAATTCGCTGACGGCGATAAAGAATACCCGCGGGATTAACGTGGCTGAGACGATAAACGCGCTGCAGAAAAAGCATAATACGGTGTTCGGGAATGGGTACGGGAAAATGAAAGAGGAAACGTTCCGTATTGCTCATATGGGCGATATTACGATGGATGATTTGAAGGAGCTGCTCGGCTGGATTGATGCAGAAATTGCGTAAATGTGATTGAAAGCCGTTTTAGATTGTACTTTAGGCCGCGGGATTTTCTGCGGCCTTTTATATGGTGTTAAAAATGGATTCGGTTCTGAACTTTTAGCTGGAAAAATGCGTAAAGAACGTACTAAAATGTGTAAGTTATGGGTGTTTTTTTGAAATTTTGAGGTTTTTTCCTAAATTCTTCGAGAAAGGAGACAACAAACAATGAAAAGTGCCGTTGATGTACACAAAAATTTGTTTAAGAGGGTGGTGGTTTATTTTGTAATTATAGGCTCCGTGCTGGGGACTGTCTCGTTTGGGAAGGACATGGAGAGCATCGCAACGCTTCGGAATATGGGCAAGGCATTTGCGCAAATTGCGGAACAGGCATCTCCGGCCGTGGTGGGTATAAAGGCGGAACAGATATATGAACGAGAAGTCTCACCTTTTTTCGAATCGCCGTTTGACAGCCCCTTTTTTGACGATGACTTTTTCGAGCGTTTCTTCGGCAGGCCTTCGCCACGCCAGCGACGTGAGCCTGAGACGAGAAAGTACAGGCGTCCGGTTCAGGGGTCGGGATTTGTTATTTCTCCGGATGGTTATGTTTTGACGAACAATCATATCGTTCGGGAAGCGGAAAATGTGCGGGTGGTTCTGCAGGACGGTGAAGAGTTTGAAGGAGAAATTATCGGTACGGATCCGGATTCGGATGTGGCACTGGTTAAAGTCGATATTGACGGCAGGGAATTGCCTTATCTTGAACTGGCGGATTCTGATCAGCTTGAGGTCGGTGAGTGGGTGCTTGCGATAGGGAATCCGTTCGGTTTGAGTCATACTGTAACGGCGGGTATTGTCAGCGCGAAGGGGCGCAGCGGGATAGGCCTGGCGGCGTATGAGGATTTTATCCAGACTGACGCTGCGATCAATCCGGGCAATTCCGGGGGCCCTCTGATTAATCTGAACGGGAAGGTAGTCGGGATGAATACCGCGATTGTCGGCTCGATGGGCAATATCGGTATTGGCCTGGCGATTCCGATCAACATGGCGAAGGCGGTCAAGGAACAGCTTATTGATACGGGCAAGGTGACGCGGGGTTTTCTCGGTATCACGATGGAAAATGTTACCGTTGATAATGCTGAGGTGTTCGGATTAGAGCAAGCCGAGGGCGTAGTGATTTCAGATGTGATTGAGGATTCGCCCGCGGAGAAGGCCGGGCTTAAGCCTTATGATGTGATTATTGAGTTTGAAGGAGATAAGGTCACGAACGCAAATGAGTTTCGTAATCGGGTGGCGATGGTTCAGCCGGGGACGGAGGTCGAGATTGTCGTTCTGAGAGACGGTAAGCAGAAGCGCGTTGAGGTCGAGCTTGTCGAGCGTCCGAAGGAATTCGGCATGATGGGGGGCGGCGAACGCAAAGCCCCTGACGTTGTTGAGAAACTCGGCTTTAAGGTCCAGAAGCTGACCAGTGATCTGGCGGAACGTTTCGGATATGAAACTATGAGCGGTGTGATTGTGACCGAAGTGGACCGTGGTTCGGAAGCCGACCGCAAGGGTATCGCGGTGGGTATGTTGATTCAGGAAGTGAACCGCGAAAAAGTGACCAGTGTGCAGGAGTTCAACGAGGCGGTGAAAAAGGCATCTGAGGACGAGAAAGTGCTGCTGCTGGTGTATAACGGTTCGTTTAACCAGTTTGTGGTTCTGAATCTGCCCAAAGATGATAAATAACATGGTTTTTGAATGGATTGATGCAGGTCACGGATGACGGATTATCTGTGACCTGTGTCCTTTTTCAGGGAGAGAAAAATTCGCTGTTTTCTTGATTATCGTCTGTGATATAGTATAATGATTGTTTCAAAGTTAAGCAGTCGGCTGGCAGTCAGTATTGTTGGGCTGCCTTTTATTTTATAAGCGGAAACGTTTTTGGAGAAACATGATGGGTTGTGGTTTAGCGATTGCCGGCGTGACCGGTGCGGTTGGACAGGAATTTTTGAGGCTTCTCGACGAGCGGGATTTTCCTTTCGGTTCGCTGAAGATGCTGGCAAGCAGCCGGTCCAGGGGAAAGCAAATCAAATTCAAGAACAAGACCTATATCGTAGAGGAACTGACTAAAGACAGTTTCGAGGGTATTGATATTGCGCTGTTCAGTGCCGGCGGGGCGCGAAGCAAAGAGTTTGCGCCGGCGGCGGTGGAGGCAGGTGCCGTGGTGGTGGACAATTCGTCAGCGTTTCGCATGGACCCGGAAGTGCCGCTGGTGGTACCGGAGATTAATCCCCAGAAGATTGCCGAGCACAAGGGAATTATCGCCAATCCGAACTGCACGACGATGATTGGTATCGTGCCGGTGTGGCCGCTGCATAAGGCGAACCCCGTCAAGCGGATGGTGGTGAGCACGTATCAGGCGGCGAGCGGTGCGGGTGCGGCCGCGATGAGGGAGCTTGAGAGCCAGACACGCGAGATATTAGATGGCAAGGAACCTACGTGTGAGGCGTTTCCGTATCAGATAGCGTTTAATGCGTTTTGTCATAATTCCGCGCTGGGGCCAAACGGTTACAACGAGGAAGAGATGAAGATGGTCAAAGAGACCCGCAAGATATTCGATTGTCCGAAGCTTGCGATTACCTGCACGTGCGTTCGGCTGCCGGTGTTCCGCGCGCACTGTGAGAGTATTAACCTTGAGTTTACCGACCCTATCACGGTTGAGCAGGTCAAAGACCTGCTGAGAACCGCGCCTGGCGTGTCACTGATTGATGACAGAGAGAATAATCGTTTTCCGATGCCGATTGATGCAACGGGCAAGGATGATGTTTACGTCGGGCATATCAGGCAGGATGAGTCGATACCCGATAATCGCGGAATCAATTTGTGGGTGGCAGGAGACCAGCTTCGCAAGGGAGCTGCATTGAATGCTGTTCAGATCGCGGAACGGTTGTTATAATGCCCTTTAATGGCAATTCGAAAAATCAAACTGACGATTGCATATGACGGCAGTTCTTATCACGGCTGGCAGAGGCAGGCCAATAATCTGACTGTTGAAGAGGTTCTCAGTGATGCGATTTCAGCGTTAGTCGGTCAAGAGGTCAAGGTCCAGGGCGCAAGCCGTACCGATGCGGGTGTGAGCGCGCTGGGACAGGCGGCGACCATTGAAATTGACTCCCCCATCCCTACCGAAAATCTTGCCAAGGCGATTACGGACAGGTTACCCGAAGATATTGTTGTCAGCGAGGCGGTCAAGGTGCCGGGAGACTTCGATGTTGTCTCGGATGTCAAGAGCAAGTTGTATCGCTACACGATCTTTACCGGCAAGGTGCGGCCGGTGCTGGAGATTCGAAACGTATGGCATCTGCCGGTAAAGGTTAATACTGAGGTGATGAATGAAGCTGCTAAATACTTAGTCGGCAAATATGACTTTAAATCCTTTGCATCGGCGGCAGATACGAGGGAAAGCTCGGTGAGGACGGTTTTTAGATGTGAGGTGATACGAGAAGGAGAAAGAATCTATTTTGATGTTGAAGGTGACGGCTTTTTATATAATATGGTACGTAATATGGTTGGAACATTGGTAGAGGTTGGCGCCGGGCGCTGGAACCCTGAAAGAGTAAAGCAGGCCCTTGAAGCAAAAGACCGCACCAAGGCCGGGTCGATTGCACCGCCGCAGGGACTATGTCTGATATGGGTAAAATATTAGTATTAATTATCTGATAAAATCATTGGTGTTTAAAAAACAAGTTTGTTTTGTGATTTGCATAATAGATAATATTTATCGTTTTTTATTACCGTCTTTGTTCACCGTGATTATTAAGGATGGAGCCGTCAAAGGAAAACGCGGCATAGTAGCAAGTAAGGTTTTGTCTGAATTCGAAGAAATCGCCAAACAGCAGGGCGTTTCGAAGGGAGTTACATACGGGATAAAGAGAGAAGGTTCGTTGTCCCTGAAATTCTCGGGTAATATAAAAAAGGAAAACCAGCAGCGTTTTCGAAATGCTTTTATGTATTGTAAATAGTTTTTTTTATAGATAACTTATATTTGATTTTAACAACGAGTAAAGGCTGGTTATTTAGTGCGGGTTGTTCATATCATAACGCGGTTGATACTGGGCGGGGCGCAGGAGAACACGCTGATTACGTGTAAGCTTCTGGCCGAGCGCGGACATGACGTGACGCTGGTGACGGGGCCGGCAATCGGTCCGGAAGGGGAGCTCTTCAATCAGACCAAGGGACAAAAGTATAACGTGATAACGCTGCCGCATATGATACGGGCGATTGCGCCGGTTCGGGATGTGATAAGCTATCGGCAGTTGAAGTATGTTATTGAGAAATTAGCCCCTGACGTGGTGCATACGCATTCGGCCAAGGCGGGGATACTGGGGCGGTATGCTGCGCATAAGGTACGAGCAAAACGGAAGACCCCCGCCATCATTCATACCATTCACGGGCTGGCGTTTCATCAATATCAAAGCGAGCTGCTGAATAAATTTTATATCGCGATAGAGAAAAGAGCCGCGAAGAAGACGAACTTTTTTATCAGTGTCGCGGACGCGATGACGCGGCAGTCGCTTGAGGCCGGGATAGGCAAAGAAGGGCAGTTTATGACGGCTTATTCGGCGATTGAGGAGGAGGATTTTCTCAAGGGGGTGTCTGAGCAGGAACGGACAGATTTTCGGTACAAGTATGAGATTGCCGAGGACGCTGTGGTGCTGGTGACCATAGCGAGGTTGTTTATGCTCAAGGGGCATGAGTATATACTGAAATCGGCGAAGGAACTGGCACAGCGGCATCCGAAGGTCGTGTGGCTGTTTGTAGGGGACGGCAATCTTGCAAATAAGATAAAGCAGCAGGTATGGGAATTGAAACTGCAGGACAGGGTGAAGTTTACCGGGCTTCTGCCGCCGAGCCGGATTCCGTTGGTGATCCATTCGTCGGATATCCTGGTGCACTGCTCGCTTCGGGAGGGACTGGCACGGACGCTGCCGCAGGCGATGCTGTGCGGCAGGCCGGCGATATCATTCGATGTGGACGGGGCAAAAGAAGTCGTTAATGATAATACGGGACGTCTGATTGAGCCGAAAAATGTTGAGCAGTTGACGGCAGCGTGTGCAGAGTTGATAGAGGATAAGGAACTTCGCGAAAGGCTGGGACGGCAGGGCCGGGAATTTGTGAAAGAAAAATTTGCGCCTGAGACGATGGTCGATGCGATTGAAAAACTATATGACCGATTGGTGGGTAAGGTCAGCCTTTTCAGGAGGTCGGCGGTATGAACGGAAAATTGTCATATTGCGGCCTGGTCTGCGAAGGGTGTCCGATTCTGTGGGCGACGAGAGAAGAAGACCCTGACAAGCAGAAGATGATACGGGTTGAGATTGCAAGGATGCTGAAGGAGGAGTTTGGCCAGGAGGAAAAGCTGGAAGATATGGCTGATTGTGACGGGTGCAAAGGCGGAGGCCGTTTGTTTTCGGGATGTAAAGATTGCGAGGTAAGAAACTGCGCGATAGAGAGAGGCGTCGAGACGTGCGGCCATTGTAATGATTATCCGTGCGAAAAACTGAGGAATATTCAAAGTGACGAGGAGAAATTTCGCTTGGATTATATAAGAAATATGCTTTTGAGTTTCAAAAGGGGAACCCAGGGGGGATGGTAAAGTACGCGGCTATCCCTGGTTAGCTGCGAGTCATTTGTCTTTTCAATTCTTCGAATTTCACAATTTCCACGGACATTTTTTTAAAGGCATCGAGGGTCTGCCGCTCGGACTCAGGGGATAGTCCCCTTGTGACATCTTCGAGCAGGGTGACGGATAGACCGGGATATTGTTTTAGTCCGTTGATGGTGTGTTTGACGCAGATATCAAGGGCGATGCCGAAGACGATTGCTGATTTGGGTTCGATGAGATTGATGAGTTTAGCCGTGTTCGGATTGGAAAAGACATCGACGGCTTCTTTTCTAATGACGAGGTGGAACGGTTCAAGGTCTATGAGTTTTTGAAGATGTTGTTCTTCTATTTCATCTGTTTCTATATATTGTATAGGGTCATTTCCCATAAAGCCGAGCCTTTCGCTGCCTTTGGAGCCGGCCATGCAGTGCGGGGGGTAGGTTTGTTTGAAGTCAGCATTTTGGGAGATTTCTTCGTTTTCTTGTTTGTGCCAGTCTGTCGAGGCGATGATGGAGTAGCCGTTCTCGAGAGCGAATTTGCGGACTTCGCTGATGGTGTCGCTGATGGTTTCAGCGCCGGGGACGTAAAGATTGCCGTCAGGCTGCAGGAAGTCATACTGCGTGTCGACATCCCAGAATATGGTGTCTTTTTTCATTTTGAGTCCTTTCCACAATTTTTATTAATGCATTAGCATATTCGTCAATGCCGGCAATTTCAAGATGTTATTTCAAGCAGTTCCAATGTGTGTTATAATCTCGGGCTGTTGGACGGTAAATCATACGTGATATTGAAAGAGTTGTTTTCAGATAAAAAGAAAGGATACGTGATGCTGAGTTATCGTAAAGAGTTGTGGTTTGAGACGCCGCATCGGCGGGATTTGATAAATATTACACCTCAGGTGGAGAATTGCCTTCAGGAGAGCGGGATTAAGGAGGGACTTGTATTGTGTAACGCAATGCATATCACGGCCAGTGTGTTTATCAATGACGATGAATCGGGGCTTCATCAGGATTTCGAGGTATGGCTGGAAAAGCTGGCGCCGGAAAAACCGTATTCGCAGTATAAGCATAACGGCTACGAGGACAATGCGGATGCACATTTGAAGCGGACGGTCATGGGCCGGGAGGTTGTAGTTGCGATAACCGAGGGCAAGATGGACTTCGGGCCTTGGGAGCAGATATTTTACGGTGAGTTCGACGGCAAGCGAAGAAAAAGGGTATTGGTTAAAATCATCGGTGAGTAGGAATTGAGTGCATCGTGGCGCTAGCTGTTTTTTTATTCAAGGTATTTGTTATATCGTTTTCGGGGGCGATGCAGCCCGGGCCGGTGACGGCGACGGCGATTACTCTCGGAACAAAGAACCGTTTTGCGGGATTGCTACTCAGTTTAGGTCACGTCATTATAGAATTTCCTGTGATGGTTTTGATCATGGTTGGTCTGGATAAAATTTTAAAGCTGACGGTGACGCGTATCGTAATCGGTCTGGCTGGCGGGGCGGTACTTGTCATTATGGCTGTGCAGATGGTTTTGAGCATTAAGAAAATTGAAAGCGCTGAGTATAAACCCTTACATAGGAAACCAATTCTGGCGGGAATTGTTTTATCGGTGGGGAATCCTTACTTTTTGCTGTGGTGGGCAACTGTAGGATTGGCGCTTGCGACGCAGGCGGTTCAGTTCGGCGTATGGGCGTTCGGAATGTTCGCGGTTACGCACTGGCTGGTGGACAGTATCTGGCTGCTGCTTTTGTCGTGGACGAGTTATAAGGGTTCGCAGTTTCTTAAGGCAAAGTTTCAAAAGGGTGTATTAACTGTGTGCGGTTTTGCGCTGGCTGTCTTCGGTGTGATTTTTATTTATGACGCCGGCAGGACCCTACTCGCGCAGCTCTAAAACAATTGAATCTGAAAGCATTGTAAAGTATAAATATAGAATGACAGAAAAGCGTGATATTCAGGAGGAAAACACAATGAGAAAAATGCTATTCTTACTTTTACTTGTTTATCCGTCACTCGTTGGCTGTGCAAATGAGCCGGCCTATAGGGACACGAATCTTTCCTTTGAGGCGCGTGCACGGGATCTGGTTTCGAGGATGACATTGGATGAGAAAGTTTCACAGATGATACACCTTGCTCAACCTATTGAACGATTAGGAATACCTTATTACAACTGGATGAATGAATGTCTGCATGGAGTGGCCAATATGGAGGACTACGTTACCGTATTTCCCCAGTCTATTGGTATGGGTGCTTCATGGGACACTGAATGCATGTACCGAGTCGCCACGGCCATATCCGATGAAGCTCGGGCGATGCATCATAACGGTTACAAAAACGTAGAAGGTGGTCACGTCGGGGGATTAACGTTCTGGTCTCCAAATATTAACCTTTTTCGTGATCCGCGATGGGGACGGGGACAAGAGTCATACGGTGAAGACCCTTATCATATCGGTCAAATGGCCATTCCCTTTATCAGGGGGCTGCAGGGTAATCATCCCAAATATTTTAAATTAGTCTCAACGGTAAAACACTATGTCGTGCACAGCGGCCCTGAGCCGGAGCGTCATGAATTTGATGCTGCACCGAGTGAAAGGGATTTTTGGGAAACCTATATGCCGCATTTTGTGACCGCCTTGAAGGAAGCTGATGTTTATTCCGTTATGTGCGCGTACAATCGATACAACGGTGAATCATGCTGCGGAAGTAATTATCTGCTGAACGGATTATTACGGGAAAGATTTGATTTTGAAGGTTATATTGTCTCCGATTGCGGTTCGGTCACCGATATTTTCGAATTTCACGAAATCAATGATACGCCGGAGGAAGCAGCTGCTTTAGCTGTAAAATCGGGGGTTGATTTAAACTGTGGCAGGGGTACTTTTTTCCCTTATGAAAGCTTACCCATAGCAATTGAAAAAGGATTAATTACCGAAAGCGAGATTGATACGGCCGTCTACCGTCTTATGCTGGCACGTATGAAATTAGGGATGTTTGACCCTCCGGAGATGGTCCCCTTTTCGAAGATTCCGGAAGAGGTTATAGACAGCAAAAAGCATCAGGCGTTGGCATTGGAAATGGCGAGAAAATCCATTGTTCTGTTAAAGAATGAAAAAAATATCCTTCCCTTAAAAAGATCGACAAAGAAAATAGCGGTGATAGGCCCCAATGCGAACAATGAGAATGTTTTGCTGGGAAATTACCACGGTATCCCTTCAAATCCAATATCGCTTCTGACCGGATTAAAAAATAAGCTGCCGCAAACAGAGTTTCTCTACTCAAAAGGATGTGATTATGTTGACGCACCTGATTTACTTAACCTTTTAGCTGGCGCCGTTATATTTACTGATGAGACGATGTCGCACAAGGGGATTAACGTTGAATTCTTTAACAATAGAACATTCTCAGGAAAACCGGTCATCAAAAGGGTTGAAAGGAATGTTTTTCTTACCAGTGAATTTGGTGTGCCGTATGAAGGTTTAGAAGAAGAGAATTTCAGCGTTCGTTGGTCCGGCAGTATTTTTATACCTGAACAGGCTAAATACAAGTTTATTGCTGAAGGAAATGAAAACTGCAACGTTTATTTAGATAACAAGTTAATCATTGAAGGCCAAGAAGACAATGAGTCGGAATACCTGGGTTTGAAACGGGGCCGGCCTTATTCACTTAGAATAGAGTTGGTGGCTGATGTCGAGGAGTTTGATTTGTCCATGTATTGGAAAATCGATCAGGATGATTTGGCCGCTAATGCCATGTCTGCCGCTAAAGAAGCTGATATTGTTATCATGGTGATGGGCATATCAAACGAAATTGAGGGTGAAGAGCTCGGAGTACAATTAACAGGGTTCGAAGGGGGTGACCGGACTGTTATTGAATTGCCGGCTGTACAACAGAGACTTATAAAAAATATTGAATCCCTGAATAAGCCTGTTGTTCTGGTTTTAATGGGAGGAGGTTCGTTCGCTTTGCCGAAAGAACATCAATTATGTGATGGGATTGTTATGGCGTGGTATCCCGGTCAAGCCGGGGGAACGGCCATAGCCGATGTGCTGTTTGGGGATTACAATCCGGGGGGGAAACTTCCGCTCACTTTCTATAAATCTACAAAGGATTTGCCCGATTTTAGAAATTATGATATGGAAGGCAGAACCTATCGCTTCTTTAAAGGTGAACCGTTATATGCGTTTGGTTACGGCTTGAGTTATACCTCGTTTGCTTACAGTGACTTTGAAGTTCCTGAAATAATCGGTGCCGGTGAAGATATTGAACTAAGTGTTAAGGTTAAAAATACCGGTGAGGCGGCGGGAGATGAAGTGGTTCAGGTTTATGTTAAGGACGTTGAAGGTTCCGTTCGAGTGCCGCGGCGGTCTTTACAGGGTTTCGAGCGTGTCCATCTTAGACCGGGCCAGACCAAAACCGTTTCATTTACACTTTTACCCAAACAAATCGCACTTTTAAATGATGATATGGAATGGATGGTAGAGCCGGGAGAGTTTTTAATTTCAGTCGGCGGAAGGCAGCCCGGCAAAAAAGAACGTGTCCCGGGTGAATACAACGGGGTAATTGTCAAAGAAATGGTTGTTACCGGAAGCAATTTTCTTATTGAGGGACATACGCCGAATATATCATACAAGGATTCCGATTTGCCGATAGCGCAGCGGGTCGGGAATCTGCTTTCGCGGATGAGCCTCAAAGAGAAGCTCAACCAGACGTTTTGTTATCATCTCTGGGATGAAATGATTAATGAAGACGGAAATTTGAATTTTAGTGATGAGATAGAAGAAGCCCTGCCTTACGGTGTCGGGCAATTGGGAAAACCAAACTGGGCATTCGATAGAGGTCCTAAAGAAAGTGCTGAAATTGCAAATAAGATTCAAAAAACAATTATCGAAAGTAATCGCCTTGGAATTCCTGCTATTTTTCATGAAGAGGGCTTGCATGGCTTGTGGGCAAGGGGCTCTACAGTGTTTCCTCAGGCAATTGGTTTATCCTGCAGCTGGGATCCGGAATTGGCTGAAGAGATTTTCAAAGTAATCGCTAAGGAAATCCGTTCACGAGGGAGTCATCAGGCGAACACGCCGATGCTTGATATTTGCCGTGACCCGCGCTGGGGACGCATCGAAGAATCATATGGAGAGGACCCTTATCTGACCTCGAGATTCGGTGTCGCTATCGTAAAGGGGCTACAAGGCACAAAAGAAACAATTGACAAAGAGCATATTGTGGCGACGATTAAACACTTTGCCGGCTACGGGCTGACAGAAGGTGGACTGAATAAAACACCCGTATTTTTAGGTGAACGAACATTGAGGCAGGTCGTACTGCCTCCTTTTAAAGCGGCCATAATGGAGGCGGGCGCTTTAAGTGTTATGCCCGCGTATCATGAAATTGAAGGAATCGCCTGTCACGCCAACAAGTGGTTGTTAATGCATCTATTAAAAATAGAATGGGGTTTTAAAGGTTATGTCGTTTCGGATTACAACGGCGTAAGAGAATTAAATCAATTACATCATGTAGCATCAAATAATACAGAGGCAGGAAAACTTGCGATGCTGGCCGGTGTCGATATGGAATTGGATAATCCCTATTGTTTTTCAACATTGCTTGAATCAATTAAGGAAAGTTCCGAACTGCAAAAGACGCTCGATGAATCTGTAAGAAGAATTTTAAGTGTTAAATTTAAACTGGGATTATTTGATGATCCTTTCGTAGACCCCGTGATTGTAGAGAATGTAAATCGTGCGGAAGAAAACATAGCATTGTCGCTCAAGGCTGCCCAGGAAGCTATTGTACTGCTGAAGAACAAAAATGATATTTTACCCCTGGATACAACCAAATATAAAAAGATAGCCGTAATTGGCCCGCATGCGAACGATGTGCATTACGGCGGCTATTCACATAAGGATACAGCAAATGGAATTACATTTTATCAGGGTATCAAACATTACGTGGGAGAATCAACGGATGTTATTTATGCAAAAGGGTGTAACATTCATGAGGGAAGCGGACACTGGCTGGATGTTGATGATTTTAAGCTCAGTGACCCGGAAGAGAACAAAAAAAGAATACAAGAAGCGGCTCAGAAAGCAAAGCAAAGCGACCTTGTCATTCTAGCGGTAGGGAGTACCGCGGTGACGTGCGGTGAGTTTATCGGGCACAGGCATTCGCTGGACTTGTTCGGTCAGCAGAATGATCTGGTAGAGGCTGTGATCGAAACCAATGTGCCTGTCATTGTCTGTCTGGTTAACGGAAGACCCTTAACGATAAATGCTATTGACAGAGAAGCTGACGCCGTTTTGGAAACATGGTATCTCGGCGAGCAGGCAGGTATCGCTTTGGCGAAAACACTGTTCGGTGACGTGAATCCGAGCGGCAAACTCACCCTGACTTTCCCGCGGTCGACGGGACACTTGCCTGCCTATTACGGCAAAAAGCCGAGCGGAATACATGATTACCTGGCGGAAAAAAACAAGCCGCTGTATCCTTTCGGGTACGGGCTTAGTTATACCACGTTTGATTATTCGAATCTTTCTATCAAAAAGAATAGACTGATAGACGGTGAGAGCACAACTGTCAGGTTTACGTTAGAAAATACCGGCAGGCGGGAGGGTGAAGAGATTGTGCAGTTATATATCAGGGACCGGATAAGCTCGGTGACAAGACCGGTGAAGGAATTAAAAGGATTTAAAAAAGTAAGTCTGAAGTTTGGAGAAACGAAAACTGTTGAATTTCAGTTATCTACCGATGACCTGAAGTTCTATAACCACAAAATGGAGTATGTCGTCGAGCCCGGCGAGTTCGATATTATGGTCGGAGCCTCGTCGGAAGACATTAAATTAAAAGGTGTGGTTATTGTAACTGACTGAAGATTTTGCAGAGGTATTATTAGTGTTCGGAGGTATGATTATGAAAATGTCCGTCATAAGAATCACATTGTGTTTGTTTCTGGCAGGCGGGTGCGGGTTTCGATCCGAAAGATTAAAGACGCTGTCAAGTGAAACAGCTCTTGAATCTAATTCTGCCTCCGTTGCTCTTCCGGACGGGCAGGTATACACAACATGGGAGCAGTCTCTGAAGTTTTCAAAGACTTATTATATCAACCAGTCTCATCCATCGGCGTCTGATGACAATCCAGGTACGAAAGAAAAGCCTTTTTTAACCATTAATCATGCAGCTCAGATTCTTCAGCCCGAAGAACGAGTGATTGTGATGGCGGGCACATATCGTGAGAGAGTGAATCCCGCCCGCGGCGGGACAGGGCCGCAACAAATGATCAGTTACGAAGCGGCACCAGGTGAAGAAGTGGTTGTAAGGGGCTCAAGAGTGTTTAAGCGGTCCTGGACCCAAATAGAAACGGACAACAAGAACCAGACCGCAAGGATATGGTCGTCGTCGCTGGAAGGTGTCTCGTTTGAAGGGACGAATCCTTTCAGCGTTGTTAATCTGTCTGAAACGCAAATCGAGAAGTATATGCCGTGGGCTGAGTGGCAAAAGGATAATCCGAATATATCTTTGAAAAGAGGACTCCTTTTTCAAAACGGCCATCGACTGAGGCAGGTCAATGAGAGAGAAGACCTGCCCCGGGCCGACGGTACCTACTGGGTGGATCCGGATGGTTTGCGGGTTTATATATATCCTTACAATAACGCAAATCCTAACGAGCAGATGTTCGAGATTACCGTGCAGGATTACATTTTTGCACCGGAGGAATTTAGGTTAGGCTACATTCGGGTAAAAGGATTTATCATCGAGCATGCCGGAAACGGTTTTCCGCTGCCGCAGGAAGGGGCGCTCTCGGCGCGAGGCGGACATCACTGGATTATTGAGGATAATACGATTCGTCACTGCAATTCGCTCGGGATGGATATCGGCGGTCAATATTTCGACCGGCATTCGCGTTTGGCAAAGGATGGTGTTCACATTGTTCGGCGAAACATCATTACCGATTGCGGGATTGGAGGTATTGAAGGCTTTGGTGTTCATGAAACTTTGCTTGAGAACAACAAAATCAGTCACTGCGGCTGGCATGATGTCGAAGGGATATTCGAAACGGGAGGCATCAAGCTGCACCGCACGGTCAATACAGTCGTACGCGGCAATCTGATCCACGATATCGTTGATGCTCCCGGTATCTGGATGGATTACGCGATTGTCAACTCGCGCGTGACGCGTAACGTGATTTACAATGTGTCGACCGGCTTTCATGGAGGCATCTTCATGGAGGCATCGCAAAAAACCAACCTGGTGGACCATAATATTGTGTGGGGCGTAAACGGCGACCAGGGTGTCGGGATTTATCAGCACGACTGCGACGAGCTGATTATTGCCCATAACCTTATCGGCGGCTGCACGCATGAGGCCGTCAAGATGAGGGCCAATGAGGACCGGCGGGTACTTGGCAGGTATGCGACGGCGCTGCGAAATAAGATTTTTAATAATGTTTTTTTCGAGAACGGCAGGACTCTGTCTATTTATTATTCGGATAATGCCTGCGATTATAATGTCTTCGGGAGGGTAACCGACAGTTTTTCCCTAAATGACTGGCGGCGAGCCAACGGTTGGGACGAACACAGCCGCATCGTTGAAATGGATATGCGTTTTAATCCGGATGAACTGCTTCTTGACTGGTCTTTACGAGAGCCCATTCCGGATGTTCCCGTGCTTGATGTGTGCAGAACGGATTTTTATGGACAGCGGAGAGATAAGAAGTCAACTTCTCCCGGGCCGTTTGTGACAGACAGCGGGAAAGCGAATTTCAAACTCTCATTGAAGATGAGGTAATTACGTTCGCTGAATAGTTAATATCTGCGGATTCCCATCAGAAAAATTGTTCAACTATTTGAATATTTTGTCTAATTCTTCGAAGAGTCTTTCTTTGAGCTGGTTTTGTAAAAGGCGGGATGTATCAATTCGTGGTCTGTTCACTGTTCCCTCAAGAGGCAGTACAATTGGTTTTCCGGGTGTTTCCTCGCCCACTTTTATGGTTTTGCCTTCTAGGGTAATCGGCAGCGCCACGTCCATAGCCAGAGAGTTGTCAAGTCCAATCGAACCGGTGAAAAAAAGCGGCCGGCTGCCAATGTCTATTTGCATTCGCGGGTCGTATTTCAATACGCCGTCGTTCAGATTGAATTTTGTTTGGTGTATTTTCAGGGTCTGACTGAAGGAATCCATCCCAATAACGGATAGAATCTGGTCGAGCAGCCCGGCGGCCTTGAGTCGCAGGTTGTTTACATCGATTACACCGTCGATTTCGATATCATTTTTATGGTCTGAGGACAGTGGCAGGCGAATACGCTCACAGGAAAAGTTGGCTACGCCGGAGACATTGACTGAATTGGCGAAGATGGGATTGACGTACGTCAGGATGGATTTGCTCAACTGATCGTTAACTTCGACATCTTTTAAAATATCGGCGGACTCGGAAATCCTGAACAGAGGGGGTGTTTGAGTGAGGTCGAGTTCGCCGGAGAACGCCAGCTTGCCGTTGTTGGCGGTTGTGGGGGGGACATCGATTTTCAGGATACCTTTTTGTGCGTTGATGTTCAGTTCTGCGGCATCGATGTTAAGTCCCGTATAGCTGGCCTTGTCGAACCCGATTTTTCCCTGGGCGTTGAGGTTGGCCGGCATTTTTTCCGGCTGTTTGGCGGGATACTGACTGTCAAACGTGACGGTGTCTTTTCTCTTGCCTTGGATATCCAGACCGGCGGGCAGGTAGGGAGCAGCTACTGTGGTGACAGCAGCCCAGTCATATTCGAGGTCGGCTTTGCCCTTTACGCTCGCGGTATCGCCAGTTTGAGTTTGTTGAAAATCACCCTGGATTTTAATCTGGGGGCTTTGCAGCCGGAAGGTTTTTACATTTGCGGTTTTTTGGGCGGCATTAAGCTCGGCATCAAGGGCAAGCGAAACCTGATCCTGGGTGAACGGCTGTTTGCCGGGGTAGTTAACCTGAAGGCCGGTGATTGTTGTGTCGTCAGTATAAATTTTGTATGTATTGTTTTGCGAGGTCAGTGATATATTCGATTCAGCGATGCCGGCCAGTTGCATCTGCTGCGGAAAGGGTGCGAACAGGACCAGCAAGGGTTGAAGTTTTTGCAGGTCTGTTTTTAATGCGAGAGGGACATTCACAGCCGGTTGAGTTTCGGCCAGTGACAGAGAAGCCTGCTGCGTATTTATTTGTGCAAAGCTGGTGTCGATGTCGGCATTATTGATTTTTATGTCCCGGGTTGCGGTATCATAGTTCAATGACAGGTCTATACTTGCCTCGGGTTCTCGAAGGACCGGTTTTTGCGGTATCGTTACCTGCAGGTTTTTGATTGATGATAAGGAGTCGATGGAGATTTTATCCTGAGCCGTGGTGATCCGGCCGCTGGAAGCAATTTGTCCGTTAAATGTGTAGTCGCCGAGGTTGACGAATTGTCCGAGTTCGGACTGAAGCCCTGATAGGTTGACATTCGCATTATAATCGGCCTGTCGCGTTGTGCCGGTAAGATTCATCGAGGCAAAAGAGCTTGAAAGGGAAGCCTTTTCGAATGAGATGAACGAATCGTTTACTGTGATCGCGGTTTCGAGGGTGAGCGGTTGAGACAGGGCAATGGTCCTGCCCTCAATTTGTCCTGCTAAATCAGCGAGGGATGCGGTTGATGTTAACTTGCCTTGTGCTGCTTCGAAGTCAGCATTTAATTTGCCGGAAGAGACTGTCATACCTTCTTTGATTCCGATTGTTCGCGGTAGCTGCGAGAGTATATCGGCGAGGTTTACATTGCAGGTGCCTTTTAAATCTAATTGTGAATTCGGTTGAAGCACTCCGGTTAGCGAATCGACGGTCGTGGGAATAGAACCGGAAGCGGTAACGTCGGCCCAGTCGGTATGAAGAACACAGTTCTGGATACTTATAATTTCATTCTCTTTCTGCATCTGAATATCTACGTTTAAATCACTGGTCGTAATCTTATCTCCTTTTAACTGTCTTGCGGTTATTTCCAAGTTTTTCCCTTTAACGGTTCCGTTTATTGTTTGCGGCAGGCCGTGTTCGATTGTACTCTTCAGGTTTGCGCTAAGGGCTCCGGTGGCCTCTATCCCTTTGCCTGAGAGGGCAAAGAAGGGTTCGAGCGAGGAAAGGTCGAGCTGCTGTATCTCGATGGTTATATCACCAGATGTGCCTTCAAGGGTCCATCCGGTTTTTTTATCCGGTGTTAGTTGTGCCTGTGCGGTGATTTGGGTTTGCTGGTTCCGGCTTTGCAGGTTCATGGCCATATTCAGGTTTGTCCGCCGGCCGGGCGGTTTTAGGTTTAGCGTAGAGTTGATTTGGTCCAGGGTTGAGGTATTGCCTTTGGGATCGGTGATTTCGATGCGGCCGTTGTTGATATTCAAGTCCATTGTGTGGACCGGAAGGACTATTGGTTGAGACCTTGTCTTATCGGGGGCAGGTATCTGTCTCTCTGAGGGAACTTTTTCTTTTAGATGAATAGAAATTAAAGGTTCATCGATTAAAGTTTTCCCCAGCGCAACGTTACCAAGGAGAAGAGACGTGAACTTCGGATTTGTGGAAAGCTGTTTGACCTTTATGTTAATGCCTTCAGTATCGTCATCGTATTGTATGTCGGATACTGTTACACCTTTATGCCAGCCCATAGTCAGATCGGCGAAGTCAAAGCGGCCGGGGGCTGAATCGTTGATTTTTGCCAGGATGGCATGACGGGCTGTCTCCGAGGAAATTATTACAGGTATAAGCAGGATCAGGATAAATAAAAGAGCCACGACAGTCGACAGAATCAAGAGCCACCATTTTTTATGTCTTTTTTTTGAGGTTGTATTTTGGTTGTTTTTTTGAGCGTTCATTTTCGGTTCCTCGATTCATAAAGATTTAGCTTTACATAAGACGTACATTTACGCGGATTTGTTCAGCATAAATTTAATAACAGAAAGTCTTACCGCACTATTAGAGTAAAGATATTTGAAGCAGGGGGCAAGGAAATTGCAGGCTTATTCGCTTAATATTTCATTGGTTTTATGCTGAATGATTTTGTCAATTTCATCGGTATGTTCCCTGGTGATGTCGTCAATCTGTTTTTTGCCGCTCTGAAGGTCGTCTTCGGTGATGACTTTATCTTTCTGCTCGCTTTCCAGGTGCTTGTTGGCGTCTCTTCTGATGTTTCTGATGCTGACTTTTGACTGTTCGCCTATCTGCTTGACCTGGCTTTCGAGCTGTTTTCTTCGCTCTTCGCTAAGGGGGGGAATATTGAGACGGATAAGTTTGCCGTCGACGATGGGCGCAAGGCTTAGATTGCTGTTTTTAATAGCGGTCTCAATTTGTTTGGCTGACGAGGGGTCAAAGGGCTTGATGACAATCATATCAGGCTGCGGCGCAGCCAGGGCGGCGAGTTGTTTTAACGGGGTGGGGTTTCCGTAATATTCCACCTTGAGGTTTTCAACCAGTCCTGTGGACGCCTGACTGGTGCGAATGGTTTTCATCTCGTCGTGCAATAGCTCTACTGTTTTTTTCATTTTTTGCTTGTTTTCATCAACGATATCTTTGACCGGCATTGTTTGGCTCCTCGTTATGAGATAATGGTTCCTACTTGCTGTCCCTCGATTGCTTTTACGATATTGTCGGATTCGAAGATGTTTAAGACGATAATGGGAATATGGTTGTCCCGGCACAGGCTGATTGCGGAGTGGTCCATCACTCGCAGGTCTTGGGTGAGGACATCTTCGAATGAGAGTTTTTCAATAAGTTTTGCATCGGGATTTTTATTGGGATCATCGGTATATACGCCGTCTACATTAGTGGCCTTGATAAGCAGGTCGGCTTCGAGTTCTGATGCCCTTAGTGCTGCGCAGGTATCGGTGGTGAAAAAGGGATTTCCGGTTCCGCCAGCCAGGATAGCGACGCGGCCGCGTTCGAGGTGTCTTAACGCACGTCTTCGGATGAAGGGTTCACAGATGGCCGAGACTTCAATGGCACTGAGGACGCGGGTGGACTGGCCCATTTTTTCGAGTGTCTCCTGGAGGGCGCAGGCGTTGATGATTGTGGCAAGCATTCCCATATAATCGGCGGTGTTCCGTGGTATCTGGCTTATTTTTGAGAACTGCTGACCCCTCAGGAAGTTGCCGGCGCCGACGACGACAGCCGTCTGGGAGCCGAGACGGCAGATATCCAGCACACTTTGTGCAACGGACTGAAGGGCATCCCCATCGATTCCGAATCCCTCTCGTTTGCAGAAACTTTCGCCGGAAAGTTTCAGTAACACACGTTTGTACCTGCTTTCTGACATCCTCTTTTCAAGCCACTGCTTGCCGTGAGCCTGCTTCGGTTCACCGGCGGGGGACATTGTTATTTATCGAACGAACGTTTTGACTATCCAAGTTCGTAGCGTACAAACCGTTTGATTTTAGCTTCGCCGCCGTCCTGTTTTGCAGCTTCGCTTATTACCTGCTCGACGGTTTTGGTGTCGTCTTTGACGAAAGGCTGCTGCAGAAGGCAGTTTTCAGCGTAGAATTTTTTCATTTTTCCTTCGACAATTTTTTCGATGATATTGTCGGGTTTTCCCTTCACCTGTTCGGCGTAGATGGCTTTTTCGCGTTCGATGGTTTCGGGATCGATCCCGTCTTTGTCCAGCGCGAGCGGTTTCGTAGCTGTGATATGCATCGCGATGTCGTTAGCGGCCTGCCTGAGTGATTCGGAGGCGTTCAGGCTTTCGTCACTAGTTTCTATTTCAACCATGGTTCCGACTTTTTTATTGAAATGGATATATAGATTAATTACGCCGGAGGAGTCAACCTTGAATCTGACGAAATCACCCACCTCAGTTTTTTCACCGGTTTTACTCACTGTTTCCGTTATGACATTATTGAATGCTTTACCGTCGATCTCGGTTTCAAGAAGTTGATTAATGTCGTTATCATTCGGACAAGCGAATGCATATTTTGAAAGTAATTCAGCAGCAGCGACGAAATCGTCACTTTTTGCAACAAAGTCCGTCTCGCAACACAGCGTTGCGAGGATACCTGCCTTGCCTTCATCTGAGATTTTACCAATAACAATGCCTTCGGATGTTTCGCGTCCGGCTCTTTTGGCTAATGTGGCGAGGCCTTTTTTTCGAAGCAGTTCCATAGCCTTATCCAGGTCCCCCTCGGCATCCTGCAATGCCTTTTTGCAGTCCATCATTCCCTGTCCTGACATTTTTCGAAGTTTTGCAACCATCGAAGCAGAGATATCCGTCATTCTTGAAAGCTCCTTATCTATATATGTTTCAGTTTACATCTGTATTTTTCTTTTGGCCGCCGGACCGTGTAAGAAATCTTTATCGTTCCCTTAAAAGGTAAGCTATTGTGGGTTTTGCTCCTGTGTCTGGGTAGGTGCAGCATCCTCGTTTTCAAGAGCTTCAGCCACGACGGTCTGTTTTTCAGGTTCTTCGGCACGCGCCAGTACCGCCCTTCTGGTGCGCCGCGGGCTGGCAGTTTTTTCTTCTTTGGCCGGGGTCATTGTTTTTCCGACAGCGACGGCTTCCGTCAATTCGTTCATTATTAATTCTATGGCGCGTATGGAGTCGTCGTTCGCCGGAATCGCTACATCTACTTTCTCGGGGTCTGTGTCGGTATCAATGACGGCAATGGTGTAGATTCCCAGTTTTCTTGCCTCGCTTAAAGCGATATATTCGTTTTCGGCGTCAATAACGACCACCACTCCCGGCAACCGTGACATATTTCGGATTCCTTCGAGGTTGGTTTTGATCTTTCGCATTTCACGTTTTAAACGTGCCGCCTGTTTTTTGCTCTCGCTTTCAAGGGTTCCGTTTTCGGCCATTGATTCGAGCTCTTCAAGTCTTTGCAGACGTGAGCGAATTGTCCTGAAATTTGTCAATGTCCCTCCCAGCCATCGTTCTGAAACATAATGCATGCCGCACTTTTCGGCGGCTTCCTCTACGGCTTTTCTGGCCTGGCGTTTTGTGCCGACAAAGACGACATCTTTTCCGGTGGAGACAACATTAGTGAGTAGCTTTTTGGCAATAAGCAGACCTTTGAGGGTTTGCTTGATATCAATAATGTGAATGTTACCGCGTTTTGCAAAGATGTACGGGGCCATTTTGGGATGCCATCGGCTGGCACCATGGCCAAAGTGTACACCTGCACTTATAAGTTCACGAACCAGTTCTTTTGACACTAAAACGCTCCAATTTGGATACCAATACGTTTTACCGCTTCTGGCGGACGATAGAACGCAAACAGTAATACAAATACGAAATTATGTCAAGAAATTTTGCCAAAATGGGTTTTTTTAAGGAAATAATTTAAATTTTGTTCCATATGGACGTCAAACGAAACATAAAGTTTCAACGTACCGCGATATTTATGACGAATTAAGGTGTTTTTGTAAATAGGAGCTTTTTTTGATGGGGGACGATTTTTTAGAGGATTTATTACAACTGTTTTTGGAATCAAGACGTCTGTGCTCAAAACCAGACAGTAATCAGTACCACACGGTTATAATCAAGTTTGGCTCGGTTTTTTTGGCCTGAACTTCCCCGACGGTAGAATCTGTGCTTTTAACGGTAATACTGGGATTTTTCTTGAGCCATTCGGTTATCTGGCCATCCAGAAAATTAATAGCTCCGGGATGCAGTTTCGTAAAAAATGTCTTACATCCCGTGATTCTTCCACCCACGGGTGTGTTTTGTTGTTGTGCGGAGCCCTCGCCGACAGTTTTACCGGCTGATGGTGTTTCAGGAGGAGTTTCGGGGACTTTGACCGGTTCCGGGCCGAGTGTTAACGGCGAATGAGAAACTTCTGTAGTGTTTTCTTCGTCGTTATCGTCGTCGAACGGCACGGGTTCATCAATGGGTTCGGGACCGGGGGGTATGTTTCTTACATCAAAATCGCTCATAACAATCACCTTTTAAAAATTTATGTTAATCATACAAACAAGACTCCTTTTTGACGATAGCAATCCTTGCGCTGCTATATAGGGCCATGATACTAGCTTTATTTATTCTCCGTTCAGCATTATATCAGAAAGGCAGGGATTATTCAATACCCAATTCCTTTTGTATCTGCTCAAGCGGAATCCCTTTTGTCTCCGGCACCATGGTTTTTACCCAGATTAGTTGCAGCACCATCATGAAGCAGAAAAATGCGAACAGAATTCCCGGTTCGAAGTATCCTATAGCAATTGGGAAGAGGAATGTAAGCCCGGCAGCGCACAGCCAGTGTGTAGAGCTACCGAGTGCCTGGCCGGCGGCGCGGTGGTCGTTGGGGAATATCTCAGCAATAAAAACCCAGATAACCGTTCCCTGGCCTACCGCATGGGCGGCGATGAAAGCGAGAAGGCAGATAAGGACGATAATACTGCGTGAACCGAGGTCCTCCGAAGCCTGTTCTTTTACTGTTGTCGCAATTTGAATAATAGTATCGGTATCGGCATTTTCAGGAATCACGACTGGGTCACCCTGGTAATCCTCAATAGTTGTTGCTTCTTCGATCGCCTTTCTGGAGATGACGTAGTCTTCTGCGACCTTTTCCTTGTCTCTCTCGGAGAAGTATCTTGTTTGGTTCGTCACCGCTTGCACGTTTTGCGCGCTGCTAATCATGTTTTCAGCGGCGGAGAACGTTTTGAAGACGGGCGTAATCATGAAGACAAGAGCACATATACCCAAAGATAAGATATACCCGAAAGAACCGATATACAAGAGGGAACGGCGCCCCAGCTTGTCAATTAACCATAAACCGACGAAAGTGAAAATGAGGTTTGTAACACCAAGTGCAGCGGAAGCGGCGAAGGCGTTCTCCATACCGGCAAGTCCCAACAGCCTCGGTGCAAAGTAGAGAATAATATTGATACCAGAGAATTGATTGAATAGAGCAATCAAAAAAGCCAGCAGGATGGGGATTTTGAGACGCATGGTCCAAAATCGTGCTGTCTTTTTCTCATCTGCCACAGTTTCCTTGACTTCATTAACAAGTGATTCAATTTCCTCATTGCTGGATTCGGTGTATATCTTCTTGAATACGTCTGCTCCTTTCCCGGGTTCTTTCGCATGTGTAATGAGCCAGCGGGGACTTTCAGGAAGAGTGAATGACAGCACAGTGTAAAGAAAGGCGGGAATCGCTTCAATACCCATCATCCAGCGCCACGCCACGGGCGCAGCCACATATTTGTCAATTAGATAATTAGAAAGGAACGCGATAAGAATACCAAAGACGATGTTAAACTGGAACATACCCGACAGTTTGCCGCGATTGTCAGGGGGAGAAATTTCGGAGATAAACATGGGAGCGGCAACAGTCGACCCTCCAACACCAAGCCCACCGATAAAACGCGCAATCATGAAGACAAGAACATTAGGCGCAATACCGGAAAAGATGGCAGAGACGAAATACAACACCCCTATTGTGACCAGAGTCTTTTTGCGTCCGAATCGGGCAGTCGGATAACCACCGAAAACGGCCCCCACAACGGTTCCCCACAGTGCCATGCTCATAGCCACGCCGTGAGCAAAACCGCCTAACTGCCACAGGTTCTGGAAAGATTTCTCAGCTCCCGAAATAACTATTGTGTCGAATCCGAACAGAAATCCACCCAATGCCGCAACAATCGTGCATCTCAAGAGAAAGCCACTCATCTTCATACCAATACTCCCATCGAATTTAAATAATTTATTTCCATATCGATTCCATTTCGTATACCTGGAGTTTGTTGATTTTTATATCGTTAATCCTTTGTCCTTCATCTCCTGCTCCAAGCCTCATGCTTTTTGTTTTGGGCTCTCATCTCATGCCTACTCGTGAACTCGTAACATGCACTTATGAACATCTACTTTGCCTCCTTCCGCACTGAACTTGAGAGTGTGTTCCATTGGCCACCACTTATCAACAATACAGGTCTGTGCAAACTGGTCATTGATAAAACATTCGATCAACGTATCATCAACAAAGACCTGGATCTTGACCGATTGCGAAGTGTCCACGGGGCAGGGACGCCCATAGGGACGCCCAAGATCAATGCCAGGGCCATTAACTGAAAGCGTTGCCTGGCTGGGAAGAAGACTCAGGTGATACTTGCCACCGAAAGAAATCGTAATCCGGCTTTCAGGGTCCATCTTTATACGGTAGTCCAACATATAGGCGAGTGGCACAGCGAGTGCAGTTCGCGATGTTTGTTCTGTCAGATCTAGGGCTGTCTTATTAAAAAAAGCGACAATCTCTTCAGCCGGTTTCATGTAAAGCAAGCCTTCAGGTCCTTCATAAACTTCGCGCGGTATGGGCATAGAGCGTCCGCTCCACCCTCCGAACCACAGGTAGCGTTTCCCGTCCCAAGTCGTCTTTGCCGCTTGGCCAGCTGTATCGAATTCACGCACTGGAATAGAATTCCAGAATTTCGGGCGAATATATGGACCGCGGGCACTTTTTGCATAACTATACCCGAAATCATTTCCGATTATATAATGAGTATTTCCAAACCTTAGATAGCTAGGTGTTTCATCACCAGGAACTCCCTCGATGGGTGCTTCTTGTTTCCAATTGATCAGATCATTAGATGTCAGCAGAGCAAAACGCCCCCACCATTCATTGGGAACGTTCGCAAATAAAAGCATCCAGTATTCCTCACTTTCCGGATTCCAGAATATTTCAGGATCGCGGAAGTCACGGGTGGGATGATTGGCATAATGAACACCGTCCGGCGCTATCATGTGCTCTGGATGTTTTGTCCAATTTATAAGATCACGACTTGTTGCGTGGGATATAAATTCTCGACCCTCAGGATTCAAAGGATTCCAATTCGTGTACCAGGCATGAAAAACGCCGTCTTTCTCTATGACGTCACCAGTAAAAATACAGCCTCCTTCTGGCCCTGTTGGATCGTTCTTATCTACGCTTAATGCCGTAGGTAGTTCTTTCCAGTTCACCAGGTCCGTTGATACAATATGTTCCCAATTGACATCATAGTTTCCCGCGGGATTGGTTAGATAGAAAACGTGGTACTGACCGTTCCAATAGAAAGGCATCGGATCGCCAAATCCACGATGACTAGGTACGAATCGGAATTTTGTGCACCCTTGCTGTTCATTCGTCGCCTCTTCTTTGGCGGCGAGGGCTATGTCTTCAACCACCGTTGCAGTGCCAGCGTGTGCAACACACGATATGGTGAAACTAATTACAGTAAGAACGTATTTACTTATGATGATATTCTTTCCTATGTATATGCTCCCTAGTTTTTCTGAAAGCGTTTTATTTCCATATCGATTCCAATTCGTGAACTTCAAGCGATTTGATAGCTATGCCTCGAGCCGTGCCCTGGCCTTCATCATTACCGGCAATCCTTAAACCTTTTTTGTCAGGATTTACTTTTTTGGCGTGGTACATGTTAAACCTGCCTTTATCGACAAACACTTCCAGGCTCGTGCGGTCCACAATAAATTCGTAGAACATAGTACTGGTGCCGTAATCCTGAACATACTTCATCTGAAAATACTCAGCATCTTCAACGTATCGGTTATAGTGAAATAAATTTTTCTTTAAACCATAGTACAGAACATCTTCATCAAAAACGAAGCTGTAACCAATGGTACTAATGTTTTCAATTTCACATTTGATGTGCAGCAATTCCGTATTGATGTCTTCAAGATGTTTATTGGCCTGTCTTGCCGTAAGATTTTCCCATTTATAGTTTTTCTTGTAAAGCTTTTGTAGCTCCTTGACCGGCTCATTAAACATCCTTATGCCATTCTTTGTGGTTCTGAGTGTAAGCTGGGTAGGAAAGCTCATCATCCCGTTAAAGGGCATACCCGGTTCAGGAATAGGAACCCAGCCTGGAATTTCCACATAGCCGGTCTGAATCCGACGGCCGTCTTCTTTCGGGATGTTATTAAACGTTTGAGCGGCGAAGAACTTGCCCTGGAGATAAGAGAACATACCTGCTTCCGGCGTAAATTGCTTCCCGTCGAAATCACCGATTAGATAATCTCCGTTTACACCATACATCACCCATTTTTTGTTGTTTTGATCGCCATCCACCGGCAGCTCAAACAGTTCCGGACACTCCCAGAACGTCTTGATGTGACTTTGGTACTTCCAATCCTTTAAATTGTCGGATGTAAATATGGAATTGCCAATGCGTTCAAACACAATCATAACCCATTTTTTCGTTGGCTCGTGCCAGATCACCTTGGGATCTCGGGCGTTGCCGCTGCCGAGTATTTCCGTCCGGTCGCCAATGACAGGATTGCCCTCGTAGTTCGTAAAGGTAAATCCGCCGTCGTTTGAATATGCAGCATTCTGACAAGCCGCATCACGATTTCCAAACATCCTGTTCGTCGTGTAAAATGCGACGATTACATCATTGTTGCCTTTCTTAAAACCGGAAGTATTCTTGTAATCAACGACAGAACTGCCCGAGTAAATTCCCCCTAATTCATGACGCAGCAAAACATCCGGTAATTGTTTCCAATGGACCAGGTCCGTGCTGACTGCGTGCCCCCAGTTCGGCTGCCCCCAGTAATAGCCATAGGGATAATGCTGAAAATACAGATGATACACACCATTGTAATAGACCAAGCCGTTCGGGTCGTTTATCCAGCCGCGCATGGTGGAAAAATGAAGCTGCGGACGGTGTTTTTCTTTATAGAGGTTCTTAAGGTATTCTCTTTCGTCAGACTGGTAAACCAGGCTGAGTCCCTTTTTCTTTTTTCCTCGTCTGGTTCTCAGCAGGGCCTTCTTGCTTTTGAATTCACTTACATCGACAAACACCCAAAAGTCAGGCTCGGAATCGGGAAGGAAAATATCCAGGTACCGCATTGGTTTGTTATCGATAACAAGTTCCAGCCCTACCCTGTCATCTTCGTCGTAGGAGACAGGTAAATTCAGGTATTCTTTTTCGAGCATAAATTCCCGCTCGCTCATCGGTTTGTTTTCCGCTGCGGTCGCCGTCTTTATGAAATCAGAACCAATTAAAAACGATGAACCGGATAATGCTGCGGTTCTTGCCAGAAAGGTCCTTCTGTCAAGCTTTTTTTCCATCATAAGCCTCCTGTTACATATGATGTTCTATGTCAAAGCTTTTTTTGACAACATCAATAATTGTATTTCTGTTATCTTCTACTAAAAACCTGACTACTTGCTGTAAACCCGCTTCGCTGGTCAAGGTTAATCCGTTCGGTTCCAGATTGAATTCAACTCATGAACCTTAAGTGACGTAATTTTAGTCCTGCCGCCTTTTGTGAAGATTTCGAGTTCTCTTTCGTCTTCTTCGTGAAGTGCATGAATCGGCATATATACATAGCCGTCGTTGGCGAAAATCTCGATGGAAAGCCTGTCGACCAGGATACGCAGCCGGATTTTCCCGTTGATTGGTTTAAGTGATGCTTTCGGGCGTCCGCAGGACAACTGATTTTTTTCTGCATTGTATTTAATCGAATAACCGTTGATAAGAAATCCAAACTCATCAGCGCCACCAACTTCAGACTCGGCATCAATATCGAACAACTCGCCTTCAACGTTGGAGAGAAGGTTCTGTCCCGGTTTGAGTTCCATATTGGTCCAGGTATGTTCCTTTGAATGTATGTTCTCGATTTCCTTGACCGGATAGGCAAACATACGGAGTCCCTCGTCGGTGGTGTGCAGCGTGAGTTCGACGGGGAAGAGCATCTGCTGGTTAAACGGCATCCCCTCCATTGGAATCGTCCCCCACGCTATCTGAATCCGTCTACCGTCTTCTTCGGGGATATTATTAAAGGTCTGGGATGCGTAGAAACAGTTACCATAGTTGTAACGTGTTATCCCCGTCTGGGGTGAATATTCTTTGCCGTCGAAATCACCGACGTAGTACGAGCCGGGGCCGCCGTAGAAAATCCATTTTTTATTATTTTCATCACCATCGACAGGCAGTTGGAACAACTCAGGACAGTCAATGAGATAGCGGCTCTCGAACTCACTCTGGAACTGCCATGATTTTAAGTCTTTGGAGGTGAAAAACGCCATGGCTCGATTATTAAAGTGCAGTACGATTACCCATCGGCCGGTCGGTTCATGCCAGAAGGCTTTCGGGTCACGGTTGATGTATTCGATATTCGGCTGGACAGGATTGCCCTCGTACTTGGTGAAAGTCCTGCCGCGGTCGTTGCTGTATGCGATTGACTGACTGAAGGGCTTGCCTGATGACCACGGACTTCTTCCGCCAGCGGAGGTATAGACGGCTACGATTGGTTTTTCTTTGCCCGTCTGGAAGCCTGTTGTGTTCTCTTCATCTACCACGGCCGAACCCGAGTAAATTGTACCCAGATGATCCGGGTGGATTGCGGCGGGCAGTTCCGTCCAGTGGACCAGGTCGGTGCTGACCGCATGGCCCCACGTCTTATTGTAGTCGTTTCGGCTGTGGTCCCAGCCGTAGGGATTATGCTGATAGTAGAGGTGATACTCGCCGTCGTAATAGACCAGCCCGTTGTCATCGTTGATCCATCCCCGCTTTGACGAAAAGTGGAACTGGGGTCGGAGGAATTCGCGATAAAGTTCATCCGAGTTACGTATACCCTCTTCGACGGAAATGCTGTCGAGGATATTCTTGTTGCCGAGGGGGTGCTGACGCGTGCGTATTAGTACTTCCCTGCCGAGCCAGGAACTCAAATCTGTGACCACCCAGTAATCTATTTCATCCGCAGCCAGCTCAACATCCATTGCGCGCACCTGTTTGCCATCCACAAAAAGCTCGATATAGTGACGGGGTGCGCCGGTCTTGAGCGGGAAGTTCAGCACGGGTTTCGTAACGGTGATGGTGCGTTCAAGCACGGGTCTCTCTGCGGGTACATCGCTCTGAATAATGTGATCGACAACAATATCCCCCCAGCTGCTCCTGTCTGCGATTCGAATCCGGGCTTCCCTGCCTCTGAATTCGGAAACGTCCCATGCATGCCAGAACATAGCGTGGAACTTTGAACTGCCCTGGGATGGAACATACGTTCGAACCACTTTGTCATCGATGAGAAGTTCAACGGCCACATCGGGTGCCGTGCCGTTTACTTCGTGTTCCTGTGTTCCCATGAGAAAATAAATCGCATCGCGCTCGATGGCGAAAGGAGGTGAAGTGAGCGCACCTATTCCTGAGCCGCTTATGCTGGCCGCGGCCTTGCTGCCCAGCGAACCGACCATTCCTTCCTCTATCGGGCCATTGCCGAAGGCGTCACCTTTTGGGTTCCATTCGCCATATGATTCAATCTCGAAATCTTCGATGACGATGAGGTCATCTGCTATACAGATGACGGGTACGGTAAGAACGAAAATAATGATGCACAGTAAATTTATGTTTTTTACTTTCATTTGTTTCCTCATACTATTTCCAAATTGATTTCAACTCGTAGATTTCGAGATTGTTTAGTTTCGTTGCGCCGCCTTCGCTGAAGACCTTGATAGCGGGGTCTCTATCGACAAGGTAACAACCCAGCGGGAAATAGTAACGGCCGTTGTTGGGGAATACCTCAACGTAGGTGCGGTCAACGAGTATCTCGAGAGTTATTTTCCCGTCTTGCGGCATAAGAGGCGCATCACAAGGTTCGGAAAACTCCTCCGGACCCATGTCACTTTCAGGACCTGTACAGATAATACGATGTTCTTCAGCGTCATATGTTATGTTGTATTCGCGAATGATAAGCCCGAAGGAATCCGCGTTTCCAACTTCGAATTCCGCCTTTATGTGGAAAAGCTCGCCGTTTATTCCTTGAAGTGTTTTAGAGCCGTCAATGGTCTGATCGGAGAAGGAATGTTTTTTCTTGTGCAGTTTTGTAACTTCTTCAACGGGCTCAGCAAACATTCTGATCCCTTCATCCGTTGTTCTTAAGGAAAGCACAATTGGGAAAGTGATCAGCTGGTTAAATGGCATATCGATCATCGGGACCTGTCCCCAGCCCATCATGATGCGCCGGCCGTCTTCTTCCGGGATGTCGCTAAAAGTCTGGGAGGCGTAGAAGGCGTTACCATAGTTGAATCTGATGCTTTTGGTTTCGGGCTTGAATTCTTTGCCGTCGAACGAGCCGATAAAGTAATCCGCGGCGGCTCCGTATATTACCCATTTTTTATTATTTTCATCGCCGTCAACCGGCAGTTCGAAAAGTTCAGGGCATTCGTGAAAGCTTGGGAGCCTGCTGGTATGGGTCCAGTTTTTCAAATCATCAGAGGTAAAGAAGTCCATCTCGCTCTCTTCAACATAAAGGACCATAACCCATTTATTCGTCGGTTCATGCCAGATGACCTTCGGGTCTCGGTTGCCGCCCCTGATGTGGCCGATGATTGGATTACCTTCGTATTTTGTGAAAGTTCTTCCGCGGTCGTTGCTATAGGCGATGCACTGGGTAAACGGTGCTTCTCTGGACCAGGCACTGGTGCCGCCCGCAGCGGTGTAGAAGCAGACAATCGGCTTTTCGTCACCCGTCTGAAAACCTGATGTGTTTTTATGGTCAACCACAGCTCCCCCTGAGAAGATCGTCCCGAGTTCATCGGGATGAATTGCGTCGCCGAGTTCGGTCCAGTGAATCATATCCGTACTGACGGCATGTCCCCATGTCATATTTCCCCAGGGCCAGCCGAATGGATTGTGCTGGTAGAACATATGGTATTCACCGTCATAGTAGACCATTCCATTTGTGTCGTTGTTCCAGCCGCGTTTGGACGATAAATGGAACTGTGGGCGGAGCTTTTCCTCATAGAGGTTTTCCTGGCCGGGGAAAGTGTCGGCCTGAAAAGCATTATCGAAGCCGCCGGTGCGTTCCGGATCGAATTTGTTGATACGCACTGTAGCTTCTTTCCCTTTAAACTCATCGATTTCAAGATAAACCCAGAAATCCGGCTCGTCATGGGCGAGCCTGATGCTGAATTCGCGCACCTTTTCACCGTCAATCATTACACTGACCAGGCGTTCTCTGGCCGATCTTTTGACAGGGAAATTAAGATACTTCTTTTGAAAAACGAACTGACGACTCTTAGGTTCTGCCCCTCTAGGTGTGTCGGACTGGTAGATGTGGTCAACGAGGATATGGCCCCAATCATCGCGGCTTCTGTCGACAATTCGGATTTGAGCGTTTTTACCTCTGTAGTCTGAGACATCCCAGTTTTGCCAATCCAGCGTCTCACTTTCTGTGCCCGAGGCCGTATGGACTGCCTCTCCATCTACACGCAGTTCGATTCGTGTTCGTCTCGAATCCCCGCCGCCAACGAGAAAGTTGATAAACTTTCGTTCTATTTTGAATTCAGGTGAGGTCAGGATTCCGGTTGGTTCGTCGCCGCCCAAGAAGCTGTTAACCAAGCCATGGCCCTCAAAGCCTGAGACTTCACCCTGTTCGCGTAATGTACCTGTCGCGGGTTTTTGACCAAAGGCTTCTCCTTCGATTTGCCAGGTACCATAATCATCGTCCTCAAAGTCTGCTATGATTATATTGTCCTGGGCGGCGCAGGCACTCAGAGATAAACACAACAGAGAAACCAAAACGATTGTTAGATTTTTCATAGGTAGTCCTTTCGTTTTTTTCAACCTGCCCTTGTGATAATGGTTTAAATTCGGGTACTTAGCTCAGGATATGAAAGCTTTACAAATACCGCGAAAACGCCGTTTACTTATACAGTAAGAAAGAGGAAAAAGCAAGATATTATTTTATTGTGCTAGTTGAAATCTTGTGATGGTGAAGTGGTGATTATCGGAACAGGAGTATTTTGAACAGTACTTTCCCGCAGTTTATATTGAGAAACGTTATTGTTTGTCCTAATCGAAATCGGTGACTTCGATGTCTCCGGAAGTAATGGGTTTATTCTCGGAGGGTATGTCGAGGTTTTCGACTTTGCTTTTGGCAATCTCTTCGACATCGTCGCTTTCGGGCAGCCACTCCCACCAGATATGGTCGACCAGTTTTCCCGGGCTTCCCCCGTCATGGACCGCGCCGAAAAGCCATCGGCCTGTAAGATTTGCTCCATCTTCCGTGCAGACACCGGCGAACCACGCATACGTGTCTTCGATGACTACATATTCGAGTTCGATATACATTTCGGTGTCATTATCGGAATCGGTACATCTCAGAAATCCCTCCTCATCGTCGGTAGCCCTTAGTACGACCGATACGGGCCGGCCGTCATCGCCAACCTTGCAACTTCCGGAAGCTTCGCTCGATTGCTTTGCTGCAGAACTCAGGGAAAGCAACAAACAAACAGCGATTGTTACACAAATAAGTTTTTTATAATTCATAACAAAGCCCCCTTTGCTTTGGCTAAAAAACACGTGAAGTTCATATCCTTTATCGTCCGAAACAAAAAATTACATTAAACATATTATATTACGGGGCAACGAAAATCAAATAAAAAGCATATTATTATTCCATTTGCAGGTATCTTAAGGTTTATACCTAACATAACTGCTTTGCGTCCGATTTCGCCGCTTCTTATCTTTTATTTTACCCTTTATTTCGTCCTGTCCGCTTTTATTGTTCATCACTGGCCGCCTGGTCATCTTGTTCGGATGTTTTATCTTCCTGTTCGTTTGTATCCTGGTCGGGAGCCGGTGATTCTTCGGTTTCATCCTCCTTTGATTGTTCCTGGTCAGGATTATCAGGCCGTTCCTGGGTTTGTTCCTGTTTCGGTTGCTCAACGGCGTCCTGTTTTTCCTGGTTTATAGACTTTTCGGCTGCTGCTTTCGCTTCTTCAGCTTCTTTCTGGGCCGTCAGAAAAGCCTGCTTTGCCTGCTCAGCTTGCTGTTTTGCGTGCTCGGCATCCTGTTTTGCCTTTATGGCCTGTATTTGGACTCTTGTTGCTTTTGCTTTTTCGGTTATGACCTGCTCGGCCGCTTTTAAAAGCTCATCTTTGACTTTCTGAACTTCTTCCTGTGCGGCGGCTTTGTCCAATTCCGCTTTGAAACGTTCATATTCGGCTTCTGACGCCTGTTTTTCTACATGCTCAGTGTAAGCTCTGTAACCCAGCGGGTCTTTAAATACTTCATCCAGGCCGAAATCATATTGAGGTTCGGCACGTTTTTTTCGGATTATATCGACCATTTCACGGTTCGGTATGCCTCCGGTGGAGATAGTGGGCGTTAGGATGAACAACGTTTCGATAGCTCTTTCTTCAAAGTCTCTACTTGAAAAGAAAATGTTCACAACGGGGATATCCTTCAGGAAGGGCACACCTCTAACCACCGAACGGTTTTCAGTTTTTCTTATGCCGCCGATAATCAGGCTCTGGCCTTGTCGTATACGATTTTCAGCGTTGGCGATTCTTCGTTCGGTGACAACGGGGACCTGTTTTACACCTTCAGGAATAGAACGTGCACCCAGCACTACTTCTGTTTGCAGGCCGATGAAACCGTCAGCGAAAACATGAGGTGTGATTTTCAGAGAGTCAATGACATCGATATATTCTGTTCTTGTTTCAAAGTAATCCGATTCCGTTGAGCGCACAAATGTTTCCTGTAGGGGCAAATGCTCCTTGGAAACGACTTCAGCGGTCTGGCCGTTTAACACCTCAAGCGTCGGATTCATCAATATCTTCAGATATCCTTTTGATTCCAGTAGGTCGACCAGGGCTTCGATGCGGTGTCCGGGCTCATCCAGGTCCGAATATCCGACGTCAAGACCGAATAGCGCTCTGGCCGAGTCTCTTAAGGCGGCTCCCGGAAACGCAGGCAGCAGTTCACCACCTTCGCTAATTTTTCCGCCAAGAAAGATGTTTTCGCCAAGAAGATTTTCTACCAGGACAGTAGTTTCCCAATCCATGGTTTTATCTGCATACAGCTCTGAAACGATGCAGTCGATCCTGACCTGCACCGGCGGTATGTCCGCCTGCATGAGCACTTCGAGGACGGAATCAATATCTTCTCGCTGCGGAGCCCTGACAATAAGCTGGTTGGTGGCCGGGTTGCTCGTGACCGTGTAATCAGGCAGCATTTCTTCTTTTCCCTTTTTGTCGAAAAGTTTCGTTGCAAACTGTTCGTGGATGATGCCTTTGAGATAGTCTGATGAATGATATTTACAAAAATAAACGAGCTTATATTCTGTAGCACCGCCGACGACCTGGGTCATGATTTTGGGCGGTGATCTATAGATATCCGGCACCGGTGTATTGGGGTCTATTACAGTATCGATGGTATTGAGCTGTCTAATGATAGCGGCGGACTGGATTTCGGTAGGTTTTTGTGCAAAGAATTCACCGCATCCGGAGACCCATATCATTGCTATAATCACAATGCCCAACGACAGGGTTTTTTGGCTTTTCAGCACGTTGATGAACGTTTTCATCTCTAACCCACCCTTAGCTTTCAATAGTATACCATAAGCTATGTTCGGCGAAAAGTCAAGGAATAGATAAAAAATTAAAATTTAAGCGGTCTTTGTCAAAAACGTAGACTGTGCGTTGTATTTTTGCTATTTTCCCTGAATGGTACGCAAAAAAACCCAAATAACCACGGTTGGTTTTTACGCTCTGGGATGTCCTAAGAACGTCGTTGACAGCGAGAGGATGCTGGCGCAAATAGCTGAGGCGGGTTTCGTGATAACTTCGGACAATGACCATGCGGATGTTGTGGTGGTTAATACCTGCGGTTTTATTGCCCCGGCCAAAGCCGAAGCTTTTGAAATTATTGACCATGCGTTGAAGTGCAAGCGAAAGGGTTTTGTCAAAAAAGTTATCGTCGCCGGATGTCTGCCGCAGCGGATGGGAGAAACCTTACAGGAAGAAATTAAAGACATTGATGCGGTTGTGTCCCTTGCCGGCCGTGATGATATTGCTGACGTGATTAAGCAAACGCTTTTTTCCGAACAGTCGGTATCGTATATTTCCGAACCCGGTCGACAGATTCATGATGACAGGTCGCGTTTGCTTATCACTGCCGGTCACTGGGCTTATCTGCGGATAAGTGAGGGATGTGATTACGGCTGCTCATTTTGTACGATTCCTTCCATACGGGGCAGGTTCCGCAGTAAACCCTTAGAGCTTGTTGTCAGTGAGGCGAAGGAGCTTGCTTCTTCGGGTGTTGTTGAGTTGAACATTATTGCACAGGCCACGACGTCTTACGGCCGTGACTTGGGGATGAAAGACGGATTGGCTGTGTTAATTGAGAAACTGGAGGAGATTGACAAGCTGAAATGGATTCGCCTGATGTATTTATATCCGGCTGGAATTACCAGGCGACTGGTCGAAACAATTTCTGCCGGCGGACGAGTCGTTCATTATATCGATGTTCCCGTTCAGCATATCAACGACAAGATTCTTAAGGCGATGCATCGGCCGGATACGTCTCAAAAGATACAAGAGATGATTAAACACTTGAGGGCGGCGATGCCCGATGTGGTCTTGAGAACGACATTAATTACGGGTTTCCCGGGGGAGACGGATGAGCAGTTTGAGGAACTTCTTGAATTTTTAGAGTGGGCACAGTTCGATGCGCTGGGATGTTTTCCTTATTATCCAGAGGAGGGTACAAAAGCGGCGAAGATGCCCCAACAGGTGCCGGATGATGTCAAGTATGAACGCATGGAGAAGCTGATGCTCAAGCAGCAGCAGATTGCGTTTGAAAAGAACAGCAAGCGAATAGGAACAGAACTTTTGTCTCTGGTGGATTCGATAGAATCGAAAAAGACGGCACTGGGACGGTTCTATGGCCAGGCTCCTGAGGTGGACAGTATCTGCAGGATTAAAAAATGTGCAGCCAACCCGGGAGATTTTGTTAAGGTAAAGGTTGTCGATTTTGAAGGATATGATTTGATAGTTGAACAAATTAAGGATTGAATTCTCGTTTCAGGCGGTTACACTTTTCAATTATGTTAAAATATATTCCGAACATATTGACACTCGGCCGCTTTGTTTTGACGATAATTTTTGTGGTGATGGTTCTTTATGCTCCGCGTTTTTACTCGGCGGGCGAGCGGCCGTTTCCGGATTTTCTGGATTATGCGTTCATTATCTTTGTAATAGCGGGTATAACTGACCTGATTGACGGCACCATCGCAAGGCGCCTGGGGGCCGCAAGTAAATTCGGGCGTATCGTTGACCCCCTGGCGGATAAGGTTCTGGTATGCGGGGCCTTTGTCTGTTTCGCAATTATCGGCGAGCCGAAGCTTTTTGACTTCTCCCCCTTGGTATTGGGAATCATCCAATGGGGCACCGCCGGTATAGTCATACTCAGGGAGGTGTATGTGACGGTTTTAAGGCACATCGCGGAGGCCAAGGGGGTGAGCTTCGGGGCTGTTTTTTCCGGCAAGCTGAAGATGTTCCTTCAGTCGTTCGCTATCGGGACGGTCGTTATCAGGATGGCGCATGTTCAGAACGCAGATTGGGGCTATTGGTTCACCGCCGTAACCTATCTCGTTACTGTGTTAGTTACCGTGATTTCCGGTATACACGCCACACAGAGAAAATCCTGGAAAGAAGCGGTGCAAAAAGAAGCCACTGTTGAGGCATGAAGGATGAAACTTTTTCCAAATTTTCTTAATAGTTGTTGATGAATTCGTCTGTGATTTGCAGGGGGTCGAGGTCGATAATTTCGAAGATTTCATTTTCAAGTTTCATAATCAGCGGGTCGACTTTCGCGGTGTTGAGTCTACTTTGTTCTTCAGAGCCGTGCAGGTGAATATTTCGTTTATGTCCCTCTTTGAGCCGTTCTTTTAACGGGGCGATTTTGTCATGCATCACCCTCATATCCGCATAGAAGATTAATTTCTCCTCCCATGTTGAAGGTTTGTTTTCTTCATCGAGCATACCCATATACTTATGTTTTCTGACGAGCGAAGCCAGTTTAGGGTAATTGTCTTTTAAAATTTCATAGGCGGCGTCTTCATGGAAGAGGTCGTTGTATTTTTCTCTAAGCTGCTGCCAGACGGCCTTGTCTTCATCGGTCACAGTCTGATTAAACATGCTGTAATCTATTTCCTTGAAATCGCAGACCCGGGCGATATCATGAAGCAGGCATGCTTTTTCGAGAAGATTGATATCAACTTCAATGCCTTTTTCGATGAGTCTTTTTGATAAAAATACGGCCAGCTTGGCTGTTGTCAGAGAATGCCTGAGCACACGCAGAGGAACGTGTTGTTCCGCGATGATTTCAAAGCATTGTTTTCTTGTCGGCAGCTTATAATTTTCCATGTATCAGTTCAGCGACCTTTTTACCGGATTTGAGCATACCGCCGAAGATGGGACCCATTCTTGGCAGATTGTACACATCACAGACGGCCATACCCGCAACGAATAAGCCGGGATACACTTCGCCTGTTTTTTCGACCACACCTTCTTCTGAGGTTTCGACGTCCATAAAGTATTCCTGAAGTTTGTTTGGAAATTCCTTTGGTTTCTGACGCTGGAGCATTCCCACCAGCTCAGCGGGATGTCCGGTTGCATCAATAACGCATCGGCCGCATATGCAGAACGGGTCAACATGCAGACCGACCATTAATGCGCTTGTGTTGTTGACAACAACACCCTGAACTTTTTCTTCCTTTAAGACGATGTCTTCGGCCTGGGTGACATTGAATACAGCGGTCCCGGCCTTTTTGGCTTTATATGCCAAGCCGGTTGCGAATTCTATGGCATCGGCGATATATAAATCACCTTGTTTTTCGGTGGATATTTCGAGCTCATCGGGAATCTCGGTCTCTTCGAACGTAACGATATTATAACCGGCAGCACCGCCCCAGATTCCTCCGCCGATGGAGAGTTTCTTCTCGATGATGGTTGTTTTGATGCCCTCTCTCGACAGGTAGTATCCGGCCGTAAGCCCCGCAGGTCCGGCCCCGACGATGACCACATCGTTGTCGAGATGGTCGAGCAGTTTGTTACAATACTGACCGATGATAGCTTTGGAGATATCAATTTCCTTCATAATTTTGTCCTTTCTAAAATAATGATAACAAAAAAAGCACTCCCGCAAAAGGAGTGCTTTTTGATGTTTAACTGCCTCCCTTCGCAGGTCTTAACCTGATCAGGTTCAAAGGGTCAACTCTCAGCTCTCGGCTGAATAATCTATCAGCCTCAAGCGCCCCTGGCTTATTTACATTTTCAATAGCTGCATTATAGAACTCAAGTCGGTGTGCACAAGCTTTTTATAGAACATTAAAAATTTTTTGCGCGTTAACTATCTTGACAGATAGGGTACAAGAGAATATGATACTATAGACGTTTAAGCCTTAAGGATGAGTTAACTTATGTCAAACAAAGGATTTACGCATCTTCATCTTCACAGTCAGTACTCGCTTCTCGACGGGGCCATTACCTTCGATAAATTATTAAAGCAGTGCAAACAATACGATATGGATTCAGTGGCTGTAACCGACCACGGCAATATGTTCGGTGCGGTTGAATTTTATACCAAGGCGGCGGCCGCTCATATCAAACCCATCATCGGCATGGAGGCGTATGTGGCTCCCGAGAGCCGTTTCAACCGGCAAAAGACCTCTATTACTGATGCGGCTTACCATCTGATTCTTTTGGCGGCAGACAATACCGGCTATAAAAATCTTCTGCAGCTTGCGAGTATCGGATATACAGAGGGTTTTTATTATCGACCAAGAATTGACAAGGAAGCTTTGGGAAGGTTATCTGAAGGCTTAATCGCTACCAGTGCCTGTCTGAAGGGTGAACTGGCACGTCTGCTCGCGGCCGATGATGAGCAGGGGGCAATCGCTGCCGCTGAAAGTTATGTCAGATTATTCGGGGAGGATAATTTTTTTGTTGAAATCCAAAAGCACGCCGGTGATGACCCCCAGATACGCCAGGCACTGATTGACCTAGCCAACAAAATGGGCCTTCCGCTTGTGGCTACGAACGATGCGCATTTTCTCGAGGCCGATGACTACGAGGCACATAACTGCCTTTGCTGTATCAGCACGAACAAGCTGGCGGATGACCCGGACAGAATGATTTATCCGCGTGATATTTATTTCAAGAGCTCCGAGCAGATACGGGAGGATTTTTCTGAGGTTCCCGAGGCCTGTGACAATACGTTTGCGATTGCCGAACGGTGCAATGTGGAACTTGATTTAAAGAAAAGGCATGCTCCGGTTTTTAAGCCGCCGAACGGTATAAATCCGAATGAATTTCTAACCAAACTGGTTTATGAGCGTGCGAAGGAGCTTTATGGTGAGATTAAGAATGAGGTCAAAAGCCGTATTGACAGGGAGCTTAATGTCATCGAGTCGAAGGGTTTTGCCAGCTATTTTTTGATTGTCTGGGACTTATGTAATTATGCCCGCCAGAATAACATACCGGTCGGGGCCAGAGGCAGTGCGGTCGGAACGGTGGTTGGCTACTGCCTGGGGCTGTGTGACATCGACCCCTTAAGGTACGACCTGCTGTTCGAACGGTTTATGGACCCGCATCGAAATGAAATGCCGGATGTTGATATTGATATATGCCAGAACAGCAGGCCGAAAATTATCGATTACGTCAGACACAAGTACGGCCATGTGGCCCAGATCATTACCTTTGGGACGATGAAGGCCAGAGCGGTTATTCGTGATATCTGCCGGGTGCTTGGTGTACCGCTGGCTGAAGCGGACAGGCTGGCTAAGCTTGTTCCCGCTTCTCTCGGAATGACAATCGATAAAGCCCTGAAGAGCGAGCCTGAATTAAAGCATGCCTATGAAAGAAGCGAGCAGACAAAAAGGGTTATCGATATATGCAAGCGTCTCGAGGGTCTGACCCGCCATGCATCCGTTCATGCCGCTGGTGTTGTGATTGCCGACCAGCCGTTAACCGATTTTCTGCCGCTCTATAAGGCACCGGGCTCGGACGATATCATTACCCAGTTCGAGGGCCCGATGGTTGAGAAGGTCGGTTTGCTGAAGATGGACTTTTTGGGATTAAAAACCCTAAGTGTGCTCGAGCAAACCCGACAGCTTGTCAAAATGATACATGGTGTTGAGGTTGACCTTGAACATATACCTCTGGATGATCCAAAGGTCTTTGAACTTTTTTCCAGTGGTCATACAAAGGGTGTTTTTCAATTCGAGTCGGGCGGGATGAGAGATATGCTGATGAAGATGAAGCCCGACCGGATTGAGGACCTTATCGCAGCCAATGCGTTATACCGGCCGGGGCCGATGATTCTGATCCCGGATTATATCGAGCGTAAACACGGCACTGCGTGGGACCTGCCGCACCCGGTGATGAAGGAGATACTCGAAGAAACCTATGGGATTATGGTCTATCAGGAACAGGTGATGCGGATTTGTAACCGGCTCGGTGACATTCCGCTTCGCGAGGCGTATACGCTTATCAAGGCCATCAGCAAGAAAAAAGCCAAGACGATTGCCAAAGAAAAAGAACGATTCATTGAAGGTTGTGTTCAGAAAGGTTTGTCTGAATACCAGGCCGGCCAGATTTTCGAGCTTATCGAGCGATTTGCCGGCTACGGGTTCAATAAAAGTCACTCAACACGCTATGCATTTGTTGCTTATCAGACGGCCTATATGAAAACCTACTGGCCAGTTGAATATATGGCAGCGCTGCTGACCTATGAAATTGATAATACGGATAAGGTTGTCGATTATATCAATGAGTGCAAGGATATGGGCCTGGAGGTCCTGCCTCCTGATATTAATGAGAGCTTGGTGCATTTTACACCCTTATATCGGAAAAACCCGGAAGGGAAAAAAGGAGTCATTCGTTTCGGTCTGGCGGCGGTGAAAGGCGTCGGCGAAAAAGCAGTCCAGAAGATTATAGCAACCCGCGAGAGGATTGGACAATTTCAGAGTCTGTTTCACTTTTGTGAGAATGTAGATTTAAGGGCCGCCAACAAACAGACGCTGGAGGCACTGATAAAGGCAGGCGCTTTTGACCATCTTGGCGGTAACCGCGCCCAGATGGTGGCCGGTCTTGAGAAGGCGATGCAAATCGGCTCGCGCACCCAGTCGGACAAGCAGAACGGACAGATGAATTTCTTTTCTCAGACTGCGAATGCTGATTATTCCAAGGACTACCAGCGTCTGCCAGAGGTTGATCCCTGGCCCGAGCAGCAGATGCTGGTTTTCGAGAAACAGGTGCTTGGTTTTTATGTCACCAGCAACCCGCTCAGTCATCATGCAGAGACTATCAATTTTTATTCGACCATGAATACATCACAGTTAAATGAGCATCTGCAGGACAGGCCGGTTGTCATCGGCGGGATGATAGCGAAGATAAGAATCCATATTACCCAGCGGGGAAGAAATGCCGGTTCGAAAATGGCTGTATTTGTTCTTGAGGACTTGCAGGGGACCGTTGAGGTGGTTCTGTTTCCGAAGATTCTGGAAAGCTATTCCCATTTGCTCAAAACAGATAATGTGGTGTTTGTCAGGGGACGTCTGGATTACAGGAGAGAACGTCCTAATATTATTGCCGAAGAGGTGATTGCCCTGGATGATATTATCGAAAAGTTAGCTACAAAGGTCAGAATAAAACTTAGCTCACAGGATGTCACGAAGGAAAAAGTTGCTGCGATTAAAAGTATTTGCACGCATCATAAAGGTAAAAGCCCCGTGTACGTTGCAGTCACGACGAATAAGGGTAAGGTGAACGCCGCTGCAGGGAACGAATACAACGTTAATCCTAACCTGGAATTCTGCCGGAAAATGAAGAAGCTTGTTGGAGAAGAAAATTTCCACCTCGTGAATTAGGTTGGAGAGTTCTTGGTTATGGTCAGTAGCTTAAATGTTATCATTAAGATTACATTGATGAGTGTTTGACAATGTATTTATTGCCATCGGATACGAATATCGACGCAGCTGTTCATCAACTCAAAATTCTGCGCAATATGACAATAGAACAACGAGCGGCGTTGACGATTGACTTGATGAATTCTCTTCGTTGGATAGTAGAGACCGGCATCAGGAACCGTCACCCGGATTATGATGATGAGAAAATAAGATTGGCATTGTTACGGCTGACGCTTGGAGAGAGATTGTTTAAAAGAATGTTCCCGGATAGCGGTATCAAGGCATGAGCGGACAGGAAGACTTTTTAAAAAAGCTTATCGATGCATTAGAAAACGCCGGTATTCCATATATGGTATCGGGTTCCATAGGAAGCAGCTTTCACGGCCGTCCCCGAGCGACGAACGATTTCGATGTTATCGTAGCACCAAGCCGTGAACAGCTCAGCAGCCTCATTTCAACTCTCGGTTCGGAATGTTATCTCAATTCGGAAACAGCCCAAGAAGCGCTTAAAAATACCACGATATTCAATGTTATCGACCATGGGACCGGGACAAAGGCGGACCTTATCCTGTTAAGGCAAAGAGACTTCAGCCGACAGGAATTCCAGCGAAGACAAAAAGTAAACGTGCTTGGAATTGATATCTGGATTGTATCACCTGAAGATGCGATTTTGAGTAAATTGGAGTGGTGCAGAGACAGTGAAAGCACTATGCACCTTCAGGATGCTTTGGGAGTCGCGGTGGTCCAGTGGGAAAAACTTGATAGAACTTACCTGAAAAAATGGGCAAATAAGTTGCAGCTTGAGGGTCAATTAGAACAGCTTCTTAACGAAGCACAAAAATTGCTGGATTAGAAAAATGATGGAATCAATAAACAAGTTTGCGGGTAAATTTATCGTTCTTGACGGGCCGGACGGTTGCGGCAAAAGTACGCATTGCAGGATTCTCGCGGAATGGCTCAAGAAGCACGGCATTGAGGTTGAACTACTTCGGGATCCCGGTGCAACTGAGATTGGAGAGAAGATTCGGCAGATTCTTTTGAGCACCGAAAGCAATTCGATGGATGATACAACCGAGGTTTTGCTTTTTATGGCATCGAGGGCACAGTTATGGAAGGAAAAAATCGCCCCGTCTCTGGCATCTGGTAAATGTGTGTTGATTGACCGCTGGCTCTCGAGCACCTGTGCTTATCAGGGTAAGGCAGGCGGTTTCGGGATGGACAAGGTTATTCGAATCGCAGAGGACTGTCTTGAAAAGCCCTGGCCTGATTTAACCGTCATTCTGGATATTGACCTTAAAACCGCCGCGCAGAGACTGGCTCGGGATCTCGACCGTATGGAACAGAAAGGCGATCGTTATCATCAGAAGGTACGGCAGGGATTTTTGGAACTGGCGGACAAACTTGATAATTTCTCCGTGGTTGACACCTCTGGCAAAATTGAAAGCGTAGCAAAGATAATTATTGAGATTGTTAATGATCATTTTTAAATTTTTGGATAGGGTTCGCAACCGCTTTTATTGTTGATTCGATCTATGTCACTGAAAGATATTTTTTCACAGGATAAACCGATAAACATTTTACAGCGGGCCTTTGCCGCCGATAAAGTTGCGCACTCCTATATTTTTGCCGGGCAGGAGGGTATCGGAAAGTTCACTACCGCCTCGGAGTGGAGCAAGCTATTGCTTTGCAGGAATATCACCAAAGAACAGACGAACAGCCAGCCCTTTGCGGACAGTTGCGGAATGTGCGAGTCATGCACACTGTTCGATACCGGTTCACATCCCGATTTTGCCCTTATCTATAAAGAACTGCTGGAATACACGAAGGATGGAAAGGGCAAAGCGCCTCCGGTGCAGTTACCGATTGACGTGATTCGCGAATTTCTCATTGATAAAGTATCGGCGAAGCCCACGATTTCAGACAGAAAGGTCTATGTCATCTCTGAATCCGAAAAGCTCAACATCGCCTCGCAGAATGCACTGCTTAAAGTGCTCGAAGAGCCCCCCGAGTACTGCTGCATCATTTTACTGTGCACTCACTTGGAAAAGCTGCTGCCAACGATAAAGTCACGATGCCAGCTTGTCCGTTTTCAGCTTATCGATGAAGAAAAGATTGTTAAAAGGCTCGAATCGATGGGTCTGGACTCGAAGAGGTCAACTTATTTTGCACGCCTAGGGCAGGGGTCGCTGGGGCTGGCGTCTCAGTGGGCCGGCCTGGAACTCGACGAAGCGGGGCTCTATAAAACGAAAAAGAAGTTAATTCAATCTATTGCTGGATATGAATTAAAGGATGCGTTGAAGCTTGCCGGTCAATTTCAGGAAAGCGGCAGGAAAATCACTTCTGCATGGGCGAAAGGTGAACAGAATACCAGCACGAGCGATATAAAAAGAAGGGCACTGAAAACCGTGATTCGTGTAGTTATTTCCGCCCTGGATGATGCTATGCAAATGAATCTTGGCAACATAAAGCAAATGATTAATTTTGACCAGGAACAACAGATTAAGCGTTTATCCGAGCGTTTCACCGCTGAAGAGTCCGCTGAGAAAATACGGGATTGTTACCAAACCTTGCGATGGATAGACGCGGCCGTGAATGAGAAGTTAATTTTCGAGCATCTATTGTTAAACCTTGCATTTTCTGCTACAATGTAAGGTTTAACAGTTTATAACGAAAGAAGTTGAGCTTTTCCGATAATCGGTTGATATGTATGAATAAAGATACTGCGACAAAAAAACGTCAGAAAAAGAACAAAAAATATATGCTCGTACGTTACGGGCGGATGAATGAGCTTGGCTGGTTCGAACACAATGAATCGAATCTGCCCAAAAAACCCAAGCGCGTTGTGGTCAAAACCGATAAAGGTTTAGAACTGGGAGAAATTGTCGGTCAGTTAAGCTCTTATCGAAAAGGAGATTTTAAACTCGATCAGGACCAGGTCGACGCGTACTATAAGACCAGTGAAGAAGATTATGAGTGCGAATGCGTCGGTAAATTCGTTCGATTCGCTTCATCAGCGGACATAAGCGAAGAAAAACATATGCGGATAATATCCAGGGAGGAAATCGAGTGCTGCAAGAAATTTGCCGAGGAACTGAACCTGCCGATGAAGATCGTTGATGTCGAGCACATCTTCGGCGGTGAACGGATTATTTTCTACTTCATGGCTGACGGGCGCATCGACTTTCGGGAGCTGGTCAAAAAGCTGGCGCAGGAATATCAAACGCGTATTGAACTGCGGCAAATCGGCTCACGAGACGAAGCCAAGCTGCTGGGAGATTACGAAACCTGCGGCCAGCAGTGCTGCTGTCAGCGGTTTTTACAAACGCTGAAGCCCATCAGCATGAGAATGGCAAAGATGCAGAAAGCCACGCTCGATCCTTCGAAGATATCAGGATACTGCGGCCGATTGAAATGCTGCCTTCGATATGAAGACGAAAGCTATCGAACATTGAAGAAAAATCTGCCCCCCAGGAACAGTACCGTAAAAACCGAGTATGGCGAAGGCAAAGTTATCGATATGCAGATACTCACACAACTTCTGATGGTTGAACTTGGATCGGGTGAACGAATCTCCGTTCCCGTCGAGGAGATTGAAGTTTTGGAGACCGGCATAACGAACGGCGGGGATGAAGAAGACGAAGACCAGCCGGATCAAGAAAACGAAAAAGAACGCGATGGGAGTAAAAAAGCCCAATGAACAGAACGATAGTAGTGACGTCCGCCTTACCGTATGCGAACGGCCCGATACATATCGGGCATCTTGTGGAATATCTGCAGACTGATATCTGGGTGCGTTTTCAGAAGATGTGCGGCAATCGATGCCTTTATTTTTGTGCCGATGATACACATGGCACCCCGATTATGATCAGCGCAAAAAAGGCGGGCATTACTCCCGAAGCTCTTATCGAATCGGTTCATCAAGAACACTTAAATGATTTCAAAGGTTTTCTGATTGAATTCGACAATTATTACAGCACGCATTCGGCGGAAAACAAGCAGCTCAGCGAGCTTATCTTCGAGAGGCTGAACAGGGCCGGCTCGATTGTTAAAAAGGATGTCAAGCAGGCCTACTGTGAACAGTGTCAAATGTCACTGCCGGACCGTTATATCCGGGGCGTTTGTCCGCGATGCAACGCGGAAGACCAGTACGGCGATTCCTGTGAAATTTGCAGCGCGACTTACAGGCCAACGGAGCTGATAAATCCGTATTGTGCGACATGCGGGTCAACACCCGTGATGCATACCTCGGAACATTACTTTTTTAAACTGGCTGATTACGAAGAGCGGCTCAAGCAGCTTTTTTCCGAAGGTCACATCCAGCAGTCGGTCTCGAACAAGCTCGATGAATGGTTTTCGGCGGGCTTAAGGGACTGGGACATTTCCCGTGACGGGCCTTACTTCGGCTTTAAGATACCCGGCGAGGAGAACAAGTTCTTCTATGTCTGGCTCGATGCACCGATTGGATATATGGCGTCGGCGAAGAATTACTGTGATAATAACGGCGTCGATTTTGACACGCTCTGGAACAGCAGGGACAATGAACTTTATCATTTCATCGGTAAGGACATTATGTATTTTCACGCTCTTTTCTGGCCGGCGATGCTGATGGGATCAGGATTCAAGACTGCCAACAAGCTGTTTGTGCACGGCTTTTTGACCGTCAACGGTGCCAAGATGAGCAAGTCACGCGGTACCTTTATCAAGGCTGACACGTATCTGAGACATCTGAATCCGGAGTATCTGCGTTATTACTATGCCGTGAAACTGACTGACAGCATCGATGATATTGACCTGAACTTCGAGGACTTTATCAATCGAATCAATTCCGACCTCGTCGGCAAGTTTGCCAATCTCGCTTCCCGCTCGGGACCGATGCTGACAAAGAAACTCGATTCCCGCCTCGGTAAGCTGGATGGAAAAGGAAGGCAGTTGTTCGATACGCTGGTTGGTGCGAAGTCCGAAATTATAAACGACTACGAAAATCTTCGGTACAGCTCGGTGGTCAGGACCATTACGAATCTTGCCGATAAGGCCAATCAGTATGTCGAACAGAATCAGCCCTGGGTGACTATCAAGACCGACCCCGAAAAGACGACCCGCACCACCCTGACGGCTGTGCTTAATGCGATGAGAGTTATCACGGCGTATCTGAAGCCGGTCCTGCCGGAGTTCGCCAGGAAGGTAGAGAAATTTTTAAATGTCGAACCGCTACAATTCAGTGAGCTTGAGGCGCCGCTGGAGAATCATCAGATAAATCCATTTGAACGATTAGCCGAAAGAATCGAAAAAAGTGAGGTAATAGCTATGACTGAAGAAAGCAAAGAATCACAAAAGCCGCAGCCGGTTTCAGAGGCTGAACCCATTGCCCCGGAATGTACCATCGAAGATTTTGCAAAACTTGATATACGGGTCGCCAAAGTTCTGCAGGCCGAAGCGGTCGAGGGAGCCGATAAGCTGCTGCGCCTGAAGCTGGATGTCGGGGACATTGAGAAAACAGTTCTGGCCGGTATTGCACAGGCATATAAGCCCGAGGATTTGCAGGACAAGCTCGTAATTTGTCTGGCCAATCTAAAACCGAGAAAGATGAGATTCGGGGTTTCTGAAGGGATGATTCTCGCGGCGGGGACCGGCGGCAAAGACCTCTATATGCTTACCATCGATGAAGGTGCAGTACCCGGGCAGAAGATTTCCTGAGACTACCTCGATAGGTGAAGGCGTGCACATTGGATATGAAGCAGAAGCTCGAACAAGTTGCGAAGGAAGACGGACGTTACAGTGCCCAGGCGTTTCTGTTTGTTTATGAAGGTCTCGGGCATACGATAGAGACGGTCGGTGAAGAGCCGCAGCACGTTAGCGGCCAGTCTTTGTGCGACGGTTTGAGAAAGTTAGCGGTTCAGAAGTGGGGACGGCTGGCAAAACTGGTGCTGAATAAATGGGGAATCAATAACACACGGGACTTCGGTGAGATTGTGTATTTGATGATTGAGCACAAATGGATGAGCGCCCAGCCGGCCGATTCGGTTGACGATTTCAACGATGTGTATGATTTTGAGGATGTATTTAAGAAGCGGTTCGAATTTTAGGTTTTTCCTCACCTGAACGTCAGATCAGTTTCTTTTCCATAAATACGCCGTTCAACTCCTTGGGAAGGTGTTTATATGGACTGATTTGAATAAATTCAAGTGATTCATATAACTTTAACGGCGTCTTCAAAGATGTGAACAGCCGCATATGGGTGTAGCCGATTTCCTTTGCTTTTTGGATTAGTCTTGTACAAAGCTTTCTTCCAATCCCTTTGCCGCGATAGGATTCTCTTACAAATAATTTTTTCATCTCGCATTCACTGTCGATCAGTTTGCCAACTGTAACCATACCCGCCGTTTGACCGTCCTCGATAGCAAGTATTATGAAACCTAAAGGAGGCTCGTAGCCGGTTGGCAGGTTGGACGTTTCCTCTTCGAATTCTTCATAGTACTTAATTAGCCACGGCAGGTCGGCAAACTCAGCCAGCTCCTCTTTGAGGTAATCAGCGTATTCCCTGAACAGCACCTTCGCCGCCTCAAACTCTTCATTCGTCTCTGCTTGTGTGATTTGTAACATTTTTAAGGATTATTAATCAGCGTATCTATGAAATTTCTGGCATATGATTTTTGAAAGTCTGTGTTGTAAAATACCTTTATCATTTCATTTAAAAACAATCTTCGTATGGCGTCGTATCCTCTGTCGTTTGGGTCTTCGATATTTAAGTTATACCAGTAATGCGGGTCAGAAAAACGATAATGCTTTAACCAGAATTTTTTACAGTGGATGCCGTGTCCAAGAAATGGAGTGTATATATCTACCAGATGGACATGTTCATATCTTTTGGCGCATTGAGCTATAATTTTATTGTAGGCCTTATGAATAGCTAAGCCGTCTGGCCAGGGAGGCAAACCCGTAAAAAATTCCTTTGTATCACCTGTCCCATCGCTCGGGTCATAAATATTTGCAAGGAATATATAACAGCCGCCTGGAAACTTATCTTTCAGAATTATTACCATTTTATCAAGGCGTTCTTTGTAGTTTTCAATCCAGGGTTTAGCCTGTTCTAATGTTGCGCCGTACATAGCACATTCTTTTGGAGGTTTGCGACCGTAACTGTGTATAATATCATTGCCTCCGGTTGTCATTACAATAATTCCAATCGTATTAGGATCTTTATTTGCTATCTTTCGAATTTGGGCAAGATGATCTAGAGAAACACTTCCTGAAATTGATAAATTTGCTGATTTAAGATTGGGAAATACGGCTGACAGGTTCTTGCCATTCATGTCTTTACTATCATTTGGAGGATTTTGAATTAACCTTTCAAAGTAAGAAAAACCATCGGAGGCACCAAATCCATCGGTGATACTGTCACCAATTCCAACGAGAAAAATCTTTTGATCACTCCATACGTGTTTGAAAGGCTCCGTCGGCACCTGTGGCCCTGCCGGACCCTTCCCTTCATTAAGGTAAATATTGAAATATAGAAATACGCCGACAATTATGACCACAATTAAAACGGCTATGATAGCGCATACTAAAAGCCTGATAAACTTACGAAGTCCCCTTTTCAGTTTAGAAGTTGTGTTTGGGTGATTCTTTTTCATTTGCAAAATTTCAAAATTATTGATTTATAATGTTCAACGGCTTTTTCGAGGTCGGCGATGTTGATATATTCGTTGGGTTTGTGACAGAGTTCGGGTTTTCCCGGTCCGAAGATAACGACGGGCGCATTCAGTTCGTTGAAGTGAGGTCCATCGGTTGTAAAGCCCACGGCCGTGGTCTTGTCAACATTAACGATTGAACAAAATTCTTTAACAAAGGCTGATTTGATATCCGTCTGCAGGGCGCTGACTTCTCTATCGAAAACGATTTCCGCGTCAAAGTCGGGATGTTCTTTCCTTAGTTTTGAACATAACTTTTGTAAGTCCGAAATAATCTGCTCCTTATGTTGACCTGGCAATGTCCTGATATCAATACCGATTTCACACTTGTCCGGGACCACATTGAAGGCCTTGCCGCCCGTGATGGTATTAACGCTCAAAGAGCATTCACCGAGCAGTTCATTCGGCTCAACAGGGAATGTGTAATTTTCCAGAGCACTCAGCACCTTATTCATTGACGAGATTGCATTGACGCCGAGTTCCGGCGTCGAGCTGTGTGCTGTTTTACCTCGGGTAATGATTTTCAGCCAGAGCATCCCGCGATGTGCGGTTACCACGTCGAAGTCCGTAGGCTCCGGGATGATTATCCCTGTTAGCTCGGGAAGCTCACCGCTATGTTTTTCTAAAAACCGTTTTGCGCCGCAGCTGTCCGTCTCTTCGCCGCCTGCACAGACGACAATGACATCTCTATTTAAGTTATGTCCGGCCTCAGCAACTTGCTTTATGGCTGTTACTATAGCCGCGATGCCGCCTTTCATATCAGTAGCCCCCCGGCCGTATATTCTGCCGTCTTTTTCAAATCCTGAAAAAGGCGAGTGCTCCCAAACCCCTTCGCCCACCGGAACCACATCGAGATGACAGGCAAACAGAATAGCTTTATTTGCCGAGCCCGATTTTACACGGGCTGTCAGGTTTGCCCTGTTACCGTCCCACGAATCTATGCGGCAATCCACACCGACAGGGCGAAGGTGTTCGGCAATTAATTCGGCTGCCGCCAGTTCGCCCTGCTGAACCGTTGTGTCCGCTTGTATTAACTCTTTAAGCAGCGCTTTCATCGCAGGGCGATTATACACACAGAGCCGGAAAAAGAAAAAACATAAAAATTTTTGTTGCACGATAGAAAAAACAATATAATAATGTGGTGCTAAAGGTTGTTTGCTCTTAAAACAAGGGAAGATGTATGGGACCAGTATTAAATGGTTTGATAAAACTACAGAGCGTTGAAAATCGACTCCGTGTAGCAAAAGGGAAACTCGCCCGCTGCAGAAGAAGCGTCATCATCCAGGAAAATCAAATCAGGACACTCCAGAACACTCTCGAAGCCAAGAAAGAAGAAGTCACCCTGGCAAAAGTTCAATCCGACCGATTGGAACTTGAACTCAAAACAAGAGATGAGGCAATCACCAAAATACGAGCCTCTCTGAACACGGCAAAGACAAACAAGGAATACTCTGCTCTCTTGACCGAATTAAATACCAAAAAAGCCGACAACTCAAAAGTTGAGGAACAGGCGCTCGATCTTTTAAAGGAAATTGAGAGTGATGAGCAGGAATGCAGAGAATTGGAGCAGCAAATCCAGGAACAGAAGGAAAAGCTCGAGCAAATCCGAAAAGAATCGGAAAAATCTGCCAAAAAATTTGAAACGGAGATTGAACAGATAGAGGCGGAGTGGAAAAGTACCGCCAAAGATATCCCTTCCGAACCGTTGGAAATTTTTCAACGAGTAGCAGAAACCTATGACGGAGAGGCACTGGCTTTTGTTGAGCCGTCTGAACCCGGGGCTCAAGCCTATTCATGCGGCGGCTGTTTTATGGGAATTACCGCTGAGTCTGTGAATATGCTAATGACCAAAGACGAAATTATTCGTTGTCCGAACTGTACAAGAATATTAGTTCTGCAAGAGCATGCAGGTTAGATGGATGACAGGAAAAAACCTGCTTTTTTCAGATTTCAACGCTGGAAAACTCTCATCATAGATCAGGATTGATAAATTTGGATAAGAGATTCGAACATATCATTATTTATACCGACGGAGGCAGCAGGGGCAATCCCGGACCCTCCGCTGCAGCGTTTGTCTTAAGTGACAAACGGGGAAAACAAATAACGGCCAAAGCCTTCCACCTCGGTGACAGTACAAATAACGTAGCGGAATATACTGCCGTGCTTAAAGCTCTCGAACATACAGGCCGTTATCATCCCAAACATGTCAGTGTTTTTAGTGACAGCGAATTGCTTGTGCACCAGTTAAACGGTGAATATAAGGTCAAAAGTGAACAGATTCGACCTTTATTCGAGGAGATTCGTTCTATGTTAAACCGGTTCGAATCGAGCGATATCAGGCATATCAGACGGGAAAAAAACAAAGTTGCGGATAAACTGGTCAATCAGGCCCTGAATCTTCAGCAAGATGTTATTAGTGAGGCTGAGCCGGATACACCGAATTCGAAACCGATTCGGCTCGGCGTTTTAATTAGCGGGGGCGGTACGACGCTTTTAAATATTCTAAAATGCATTAAAGAAGGCAAGCTGAATGCCGAAATTCCCCTTGTCATCAGCTCACGCTCTACGGTAAAGGGAGTCGAGCGAGCAAGAGAGGCGGGTTTGAATGTCAAAATCATCCGTAAAAAAGACTTTCCGGACATTGACAAGTTCAGCAAAGAAATTGAAGAAGCGCTCGTAAAAGCAGGAGTTGATCTGGTGATACAGGGCGGCTGGCTTTGTTTGTGGAAGATTCCTGCACGGTTCAAAAATAAGGTTCTGAATATTCATCCGGCACTGCTTCCATCCTTTGGCGGAAAAGGTATGTGGGGACATCATGTCCATGAGGCCGTGTTGAAAGCAGGCTGCAAGGTAAGCGGCTGTACCGTTCACTTTTGTACGGATGAATATGACAGCGGCCCGATTATTGTCCAGCGAACCTGTCCGGTTAAAGAGGATGATACGCCAGACACTTTGGCTGCAAGAGTTTTTGAACAGGAGTGTATAGCCTATCCACAGGCCATTAATCTATTTGCACAGGAAAGAATTGTGGTTGAAGATAGACGTGCAAAAATCAGATAATGCCGTTCGGTATTAAGTGAGATTGTCAAAAATGACTAAGCGTCAGAAAAAAATAGTCCGTGATATTTTAACCGTCCTTACCGTAACCGTCATCGCGGTTGTGGCAATGATTCACTTCAAGGACTGGGTCAATCGCTCAGAAGGGATGCGGGCGATGGAACACCTCGGGCGAATTGTTATGAAATATCGTAAAGACTATGGTGCGGTTCCCAACCAGTCTTTTGTTGATGCCATTCGAAGTGAGCTGGAGGGAGCAGAAAGACTGGGTACTTTGGTTTACCGGGCACAATGGATTAATTTCGACTCCAAACCGGATGAAATTTTAGCTTATACCAGGAAAGATAATCATTCTCCTTTCATGAAAGACGGATACGTGGTCTTGAGGCTCAACGGAGAGGTAGAGTGGATTAAAGAAGATGTGTTCCTCGAGCTTTTAGCGAAACAGCAGACCCGGGAAGAAATTCGAATGCTCAAATCCGGCCTGAATCAATGAATCTCACGTTTGAAAGTCTCAATTACCGTCCGGTTGTTTCAGTTATTGTGTTTTTGCAACCGCTTCTTTGCTTTTGCTTGGTTGTTTTACCGACAGTCCTTCGAGTTTCAGATTCTCTTCATCTTTAACATCAATCTTAATGAGATTCTTGCCTTTAAATTCACCTCGCAGCATCGCTTCAGAAAGCGGGTCTTCGATATAGTGCTCAATCGCACGACGCAGAGGTCTGGCTCCGAATTCAGGATTGTAACCTTTGTTGATGAGGAATTCTTTAGACTGCTCGGTCAACTCGAGGTTCAGACCATGCTCCGTCAAACGCTTGAAGACCTTGGCCAATTCGTAATCGACGATGGTTTGTAAATCCTCTCTTGTGAGTGACTTGAAGACGATTGTATCATCCAGTCGATTTAGGAATTCAGGTCTGAAGTGACGTTCGACTTCCTTCTGAAGCATTTCTTTCATCTTTTCATAGTTTGCTTCAGGAGTTTTCTTGCCGAAACCGAAACCGCTTTGACTCTTAATAAGTTCAGCCCCGATATTGCTGGTCATAATCAATACGACATTCTTAAAATCAACCCTGCGGCCGAAGCTGTCTGTCAGGTGACCTTCGTCCATAATCTGAAGAAGCATGTTATAGACATCCGGATGAGCCTTTTCTATCTCGTCCATGAGCACCACTGCGTAGGGTCGTCGTCGAATTTGTTCAGTGAGCTGGCCGCCTTCCTCATAACCGACATAGCCGGGAGGGGCGCCGACCAGACGGCTTACATTATGTTTTTCCATGAATTCGCTCATATCGAAGCGAATGAGTGCATTTTCGTTGCCGAACATAAATTCAGCAAGTGCACGGGCGAGCAGGGTTTTACCCACACCGCTGGGTCCGAGGAAAATAAAGCATCCCATCGGACGATTCGGATCCTTCATACCGCTGCGGCTGCGCCGAACGGCCTTGGATACCGCGGTGATTGCTTCATCCTGTGAAACGACACGCTTATGAAGCTCCGTCTCAAGTTCAAGAAGCCGCTGGGCTTCTTTCTTTTCCAGTCGTGTCAGGGGAACGCCCGTCATTTTGCTGACGACTTCGGCAATCACCTCTTCATTGACCAAGCCCGTGGACTCTTTGGTCTCTTCGTACCATTTTTTCTGAAGCTGTGTCTTCTCTGCCAAAAGCTTCTCGGCGTCATCGCGAAGTGTGGCCGCTCGTTCGTAGTCGGCATTTCTTACCGCTTCATCTTTTTCTCTTTGAAGCTTTTCAATTTTGCTTTCGATTTCCGTCAAATCAGGGGGTGGAGTCATGTTTTTGAGTCTGATACGTGCCCCTGCTTCGTCGACCACATCAATCGCTTTATCCGGCAGGCATCTGCCGGTGATATATCGTGTTGATAATTCTACTGCCTGGAAGAGTGCTTCATCTGTAAAGCGTACCCGGTGATGCGCTTCGTAGCGGTCCTGAAGTCCCCTCAGAATATCCAGTGCCTCATCTTTGGTCGGCGGATCAACAATAATGGTTTGGAATCGTCTCTCAAGGGCGCCGTCTTTTTCTATGTTTTTTCTGTATTCGTCCAGTGTCGTTGCACCGATACACTGTACTTCTCCGCGGGCAAGCGCTGGTTTTAAAACGTTCGATGCGTCAATAGCACCTTCGGCTCCGCCTGCGCCGACGAGGGTATGCAGCTCGTCAATAAAAAGAATTACATTTTTCACGCGTCGTACTTCGTTGATAACGGCTTTTATTCGTTCTTCGAACTGGCCGCGATACTTTGTTCCCGCCACCATCATGGCCAAATCCAGCACAACGATTCGTTTGTCTTTCAGAAGTTCCGGTACATCCTTGCCAACAATCTGTTGACTCAAGCCCTCGACAATGGCGGTCTTACCGACTCCGGCTTCTCCCAAGAGCACCGGGTTGTTTTTTGTTCGTCTACAGAGAATCTGTATCAGGCGTTCAATTTCGTTTATTCTGCCGATGACCGGATCCAACTCCTCCTTTTCGGCTAATTCCGTCAGGTCTCTGCCGAAACTGTCCAATGCAGGTGTTTTACTCTTTGTTTTCGTACGGGAACCGGTAGGCCCGATTTTCATATTAAGTCCGGTCGGGCCGGCATCCATCCCTGCTCCAAGAAGATTTAAGACTTCCTGCCTCACTTCTTCAAGCTTCAAACCAAGGCTCATGAGAACCTGCGCGGCTATGCCTTCCGACTCGCGAAGAATTCCCAATAAGATATGTTCAGTGCCTACATAATTATGATTTAGAGCTCTGGCCTCTTCTATAGCATATTCAATCACTTTCTTGGCTCTCGGCGTTTGTGGAAGCTTGCCCATGGTAACCATATCAGGACCGCTTTTTACCAGCTTTTCGATTTCCAGACGGAGCTTTTTGATATCCACATCCAAGTTTTTCAAGACAGTCGCTCCAACACCACTGCCTTCTTTGACCAGGCCTAATAGAATATGCTCCGTGCCGATATATTCGTGATTAAAACGCTGTGCCTCCTGATTGGCCAGCGCCATGACTTTTCGTGCTCTATCTGTAAAACGTTCAAACATTTCTTACCTCAATAATAACTGTCTTGTTGCTTATTACTTACAAATACCCCATACGAATTATATCATAGTATGAGTTTCTGTCAATTCAAGTAATGTAAGACTTTACCTCATTTAACTCGTTTTTATACTATCCTTTTATATGCTTGGCCTATGGCAGAAGTTCATTTACCGGACGTTTCTTTTTGAAGTCATTTTAAATATCGGCCAAAACGAAGAGTGACTTTCTAAGGAAATCATTAAAAACCCTATTTTTGGGCTTAAAACTAACTTGCTGGATTAATGTATATTTTTAGGCAGTTTTAAAAAAGCTATCTCATTGTGCGAATTTGATTTTTTACCGAAAAAAGGTATAATCGGATAATAAAAGAAGAATCAGGTTTTTGGAAACTTATCTGTGGGGCGTAAAAAATGTATAAATCCGTATTGCTTGTTATTGTTTCCGTTTTTTTCATTTTAGGCCCCTCTTCCGCTCTTTTCGGACAGCAGCCGCTAAATATCGAACAAGATGACCTCCTGGAAATCATACCGTCCGAAGTTGTATTCATCCTCAAGGTAAATCGGTTTGGAACTACCCTTAGCAGATTCGATGAGTTTCTCACAGGCATATCACCCTTGAGTCTTTCAATGATGATGCGTATGCAGCTTCAAGGCCTTCTCAATGACCCCGACTTAAATAACGTTAATTTAAACGGCAGCTTTGCTGTTTTTGCTATTGAAAATCCGGAGTGGGATCCGGAAGATTCGGACTCCATCTTTTCCCAGTTTGCCTTAATAGCTTGTATCCCAATCACCAATTTTAATGAATTTGTTGAGCAGAATCCGAATTGCAGCGAACCGGATGAAAATGACATTGCCTCGATTGTAACAAAGGATATGGCCGGTGAATCGTTCGAGATCTTAATTACTCATGTTGACGGTTACGGCTTTTTTACGTTTGACGAATTTTATGATGTGTTAGCAGTTTTTAGAGAGAATTTGGAGGCCGAATTGGGTGTCGGAGTAAGGTTTATTTCGTTAGGTGAACATATTGAAGATTTCGAACTGGAGAAATCCTTTAGTGAGTCTGTCTGGATTTATTTGAACCTGCCGGAAATCCCTGGGAATTTTATATCATCAATGTCTCAGCAGTTTCCGATGGAAAACTTGATGATGACACAGCAGCAAATCGATGAATTTGAAACGTCCCTAGGGGAGATTACCTTAGTCGATATACTTCGGTCCTTCTGGTATATGTCATTGTCGTTGACCCCGTCTGACGAGCGATGCATTCTAAGCTTCGCTGTCGGCGTCGAACCGGAATCAGTACTTGCACCCTGGTTTGACCCTGAAAAAGGTGAAATAAAACAGATCCTTGAGCTTATGAATGCTCAAACGCCGAATAAGAATTCTGAACAGTTAAGACGAGTTTCTACGTTCATCTCTAATGTTAATGATTTAGATTATATGGGTCAGTACAATTTGCTTGATATATTCACGTTAGCTGCTCAGATGTCCCCCGAAATGCCCCAACTTCCTCTGACCGCGAAAAGCAGTCTTACCTATACGGTCGAATTTGATGGCGAGATAACGACCATCACCCTTGCTGTGCCGAAAGAACATTTTATAGAGTTTGCAGCAGCATCAGCGGCTATTCAGCAACAAATGCTGACCGCTTTGCCAACGGCAGATACCAACGACCCGAATTCAACAACTGGGGTATCAAAATTAATAACGGTGGGGGCACCTGAATCCGTTATTACTATCGATGGACTAAGCTTTGGCATGACTAAAGCACAGATGATAGGGACACTCGGTCCGCCGAAAAGCAGCACAGCGAATATGCATTATTACTTTGACAAAGGACTTACTACAATCACCTCTAAAAAGGGGCTTGTCGCGGAGTTTATCTGCGGCTCCATTAATCCCAATTCTCCGCTTGTTAAAAACTGCATTTATAAAACCAGCAGCCACATTGGGATTGGTTCCACAAAACAGGAAATAATTCAAGCATATGGACGGCCGTATTCAGAGTCTAACTATCCTCTTTCACAGGATACCGAAACGATCGAATATGAAAACATTAATGCTCGCTTTACCCTGGCTGGCGATAAGGTTATCCAAATGATTTTCAGGGCACCTCAAGACTGATTGTATTTTTTATAAATGAAATCAATCCTTTAGCTTTTGTCTTCCAACAGCTTTCTTAGGTGCTTGTTTTCTCTGCGCGTTGCCTCAAGGTCAAAAAGCTGGTATTTAATGCAAATCCTCAAATAATCCAGAGACTCCTGAAGACGGTCAACGCTTTTTTGGAGCTTTTTTTGGTTGTCCTGTGCCTGCTTAGCCAGAAACGCTAATTTTTGTTGATATGGATTATTCATCCCCCCGACCTCTTTGACTAATTCATTAAGTTTGTCCTCTAAGCTTGCTTCATCCATCGCACTCATCCTTTGCTGGTATAAACTTGTTATCACCCCAAGCCGGAACACGCGCTCCGAGACCTTTTATAGCTTAAAAAGTGCAAAATTCGTGCCTTAAAGCGGATTTTTCAATGCTTGACAGGTTTTTTACAAAACGTGTAGAAACAGCCTGAAAACCGCTCAGCTAATGACAATTGTGACGTCTGTCCCTCCTTTGTATAACGCTCCGGTGGTAGCGGTTAGGCAGGTGCGTTTTGATAGGTCAACAAATATGTAGAACAGCTGTTATTGAAACGTTTTAAGACGCTCTTAATCTACAGAATGTTGAACTATGTTGATTTATATAAACAGATTATTGATTCGGGTTTATTACCCGCCCGAGGAAGAGGATGCTGTCGGTGACCTTGTCGCGAATAACAAAAATAAACGGATGGTCTGCCCGAAAGACCGGAGGTGGCTTTTCAACCGCTGTCAATCGAACCGTTACGGCTGTGGCTGCCGCCGCCTCGGTTCCTTCCTCATTCACATCGACATACGCCTTGTGAATCACCGCCGAGATAAACAGGTTTCTTTTTCCGTTCATTCCTGAAAAATCCGCGTCACCTGTAAAGGCGTCGACCATCCCCATCGACTTCAGCGTCTCAGCCAGCGAAAGTTCCTGCGTCATGGTAAACTTCGGTAAAAAAACAACAACCTCCTTTTCTTTCAAGTTCTGCATCCATTCAGAAAGCTTGTTACTGTTTATCTGTTGTTCGGCCGTGTCAATGCCGTCTTTCTTTAGCGGCAGCAGGATAACCATCGACAATTCATCCTCGACATAGGGAAGTTCAAGTATTTGCAAATCCTCGGTCTGGATATAACCGAACTTCCCCTTTTGGTTCATCATCGGCACCTTTATACGTTCCGAGGCAGATACATAGAACTGTGCGTCCCGTGTCAGTTTTTCATCGAACCGGCTTGCCCAGTTACCCTTGAAGTATATTGCGTTCGTCAGCACCAGCCGCGTCATCCTGTCCAGAACACCCTTTTTGATTAACTCCTTAATCTTGTCGTTGGTTTTCTCTTCCACCCATTCGTTAATTGTCTGCCGCGCCTGCTCGGTCGCCTTGGTAAAATCAACCTTATTTAATCCGCCGTCATAATTTGCTTTAATGAGTTCCAAAAATTCATCCAGAAACTCATACCCCTGCTGTCCCCACAGCGCGTTGGCAATCGAAAGCTCGTATTTGTCTTCTCTCCCGCGAGCGTTCATATCCTGTATTATCTTACCGAAGTCTCGATGAAACTGCTGCTGTGATAAATAAGTTTCTTCTTCGTGTTGCCGTGTCGGAAAGTGCAGCACTTCGGCCATCTGCTCAGCGGTTTGACCCTTTGCCCCCGAGTAGGTCATCGCCAGTGCTGTCGAGATGCTGTAAGGCGAAAAGAACAGGTTTCCTTCTTCCGAACTCAGCTTCGCATAGAGGTCAAGTGCGAATTTATTATTGCCCTCGACGACTGTCCGTTGCCCCGTTTGGGAATTAACATCGCCGACTTGATATTCTGCACAGCCGCCCTGACAGACAATTGAAGCCGCAAATACTATTAAAATAATCATTATTTTTTTCATTTTTAAGTCCCCAAATCTTAAGTTATCGACTTCTTTCAACTATATTTACATCTCTTTACAAGTCACGTTATTGACATCAACGATAAATACATTATAATAGATAGTAAGTTGATGGAAGTATATTATGGAATGTTTTCAATGAGCATAAGAAAAGAAAGTCCTTCCGAACGTATAAAATGGTATATTATCATCATCGCCGCGTCCGTTGCAATCGTAGGTTTGCTGGCGTTTTTTACGGATGCGTTTCAAACCACTGAACAAACCCCTATTCCGCGTATCCTGATGTTGCTTATTGTCCTTCTTTTTTTAATCATCGGAATATTCATCCTGTCCCGGATTATCAGGACCGCCGAAGCCGTTCAAAACAACACCGAAAAACTCGAAAAAGTGGTCGAGACCCTGGAAAAAAACAAATCGATTCTTGATGATATAAACAGAAACACGCGCCTCAGCGAATCCGCTAAAACCATCGCATCTCGTGACATTAACCGTCAGGCGCTTCGGGAGGCTGTTTTTGACAAGCTTCAGCAAAATGACTTCCAGACGGCCTATGAAATCATAACTGAAATTGACCGGCGGCCCGAATTCAAAGGGCTTGCAAGTTTCTTGAAGCAGCAGACGGATAAATACCGTGACGCGACCGACAAGGAGAGAATCAATCAGGTAACGGCACACATCGAAAAACTCTTCGATAATTCCGAGTGGGCCAAGGCCAGTGTCCATATCGAAAGGCTACTCAAAACCTACCCCGACTCCGAAGACGTCAAAGCACTCAGGCAGACGCTTATCGATAAAAAGGAAGAACGCAAAAAACAACTGCTGATGCTGTGGGACGAATCCGTCAAGCGCCAGGATACGGACCGCAGCCTGACACTGCTTCGGGAACTCGATATGTACCTGACACCCAATGAGGCACTTGCATTACAGGAAGCCGCCAGTGACATCTTTAAAACCAAACTGCATAATATGGGCGTTGAGTTTTCTCTCGCGATATCCGGCAAACAGTGGAACCAGGCGTACAAAGTCGGATTGCAGATTATGAAAAACTTCCCAAACAGCAGGATGGCTGGAGAAATAAGGGCCAAAGTGGATATCTTAAGGCAAAAAGCCGCACAACAGGCCGGATAAGATAATTTGTACCCTCACTTCCTCGCGGACAATCATGAAAAGCATTATTGAATATCGAACAGAGACTGGGTCTTGATCATCGTAATCTGTTCGGGATACGCCGTGAACGTATGCACATGCAATTCACTCGCCCTGGCCTCAAAATCAATATAACAGAACGGCTGCAGTCCGTCTGATTCCTGGTCGGGAAATTTCACAAACAGACCGCGGTTCTGAGCAAATCGCTCGAGGTCAATGTGACTTTGACGGTACAGATTGGCACTCATCTTCTCAACCTGAAAATCAGTCATATAGCTGACACCGCGGCTAAGCGTGCACTTGTGGGTCCGGGGACCGCGGAATTGAAAACGCTCTATAAGGCCGCGATGCGGTAGAAGCTGCCCGGGAATACTGACAACCTCAGTCAGGCAAACATCATTGCTGAAAATGCTTACCACGTGAGTGCATCCGGTAACCCAGATTTCGGCTTCGTACTTCTTGGTCTTTATCCGCCGCTTTGCGTAAATACTGAAAAGCTCGGGATGAAGCGGCCTTTGAAAAAGATTAAATGATAGTTCATCTACTGCTACATTGATTTGTGGTGAGTCCATAAGCTATGGTTCCAAATTCTAAACGTTCATCATTTTCCTTATTATACCAAAATTGATATTCACCGTTCAAGGCCATTGGCAATATTGATACGGCGGGTTATGGCTCTTATCGGACGATTATTTCGCAAACCCCCTACTCTCAATAACTAACGACTCAGCAAAATTTTTAAAAAAATATCAAAAACGCGGAATTTGTTAAATTTTTTCTATTGGAAAAACATCATATTGATACACGTCGCAATAATATTGTAAAAAGCATGCGTCCCGGAGGTAATTCCGAACCCTCGTACCGCAAACAAAATTGCAAAATAAATGCCCGCCAGCGTACGAAATATAAAGGCCGACGGCTGAAACACAGCACCTGCCTGGCCCGTTAAAAGGTCAAAATGATGATGTGCGCTGAACAGCATCGAAGAGATAATAACCGACAGAATAATCGCTTGTTTGTGGTCGAGTCTCGCAATATCCTGAAACACAATCATCAGACCGCAGATAAGAAGCAGACGGAATACGAGTTCTTCATAAATACCCGCTCCGATACCGGTGACAATAGTGGCTAACAGCATCGTGGTATCTGTTGATTCGCCGGCGTCGGTCTGCTCTCGGGCTTCCGTCTGCGGCATAGCCGTACAGCATACCAACGCATTATTTTTGCCCGTGAGCCTGCTTTGGGTTTGGTCGACAGAAGCATTCGCCGTGGTATTAAAGAGCAGACTGAACACAATCAAAGGCACCGCCAGCAAAATACACTCAATCGCCATGGGAAAGCAGTCTTTGGCGAAGAAACTCCAGCGTTTGCGGCTGGCCAGTTGTAAGGCCGCAAGAATAATCAGCACCGCAAGCGGAGGCGCCGCCCAGGCGAACTTGCCGCCGAAACCGATATACTCCAGAAAGCTTCGAAGCCATACAAACGCCAGCACCCGCGTCTGGGTGGCGTTCAGCACATCCGTATTCAAAAAGAGAGTCCCCGCCTCGTAAAAAATAATAAACGGCAGAAGAAAAAAAATCGCATAGACCGGACGGCTGGTGCGTTCGAGATAGGAGTCCTTGTCAAAGTTCAAAAGCTGACTTGTATTCGTTGTCTTTTTTACCATTCCATTGGCCTGTGTTTGAAAAAAATCTTGACCGTACGGCATAAATGTAATTCATTGTTAGCAAAATTACAACAGGTATTCTGTTTCCAGGCAAACGGAATCAGGACGGGATGTCTCAGATAACGGGAGCGGAAATATGATAAACGCCCGGTTGATGGAAATCTATCAGTTGCTTTATGACCGGTTCGGCCCGCAGGGCTGGTGGCCGGGACAGACGGCGTTCGAAATCATCGTCGGTGCCATACTCACCCAGAACACCAACTGGAAAAACGTTGAAAAGGCCGTCATTAATTTGAAAGAAGAAAACCTGCTGGAGCCGGAACCGTTTAGAAATCTTCCTTTGCCGAAGCTGGCTGAGCTCATCAGGCCCGCCGGCTATTACAACATCAAGGCCGGACGGCTGAAAAATTTCATAAACTGGCTCTTCGACAACTATGACGGCTCGCTGGATGTTCTAAAAGATATTCCCACCGGCCGCCTGCGAACCGAACTGCTGAGCATCAGGGGCATCGGCCGTGAAACCGCTGATTCCATTCTGCTGTACGCCCTGGACAGGCCCGTCTTCGTCGTCGATGCCTATACCGCCCGTATCGCCGCTCGACATCACTTCATCGAGCCCGAGGCCGATTACGAGCAGCTCCGGGAGCTTTTTCAATCGGGCCTTCAGGAGGATACAAAGCTCTTCAACGAGTACCATGCCCTGCTCGTCCTGCTCGGCAAACAATTCTGCAAAACCAGAGCGCTATGTGCCGGCTGTCCCCTCGAACATTTACCCCATACGGTTGAATTCGAATATTCCTGAACATCCGGTTGCTGTCGAGTATTCCCTCTTCGCTGTGCGCAAAAACAACCGGGGCCCGCGCTCAAAGCACAGGCCCCGGACAGTTGCTAATACCAGGCATCAAAAGGTTCTTCTAAAACTGAATCATTAGAAGAATGACTTCTTCTGCCAGTCAGGTGCCAGAACCGCATGGTCAAGGAAGTTGATGATGTTCTCCGGGAACTGACCTGTTTCGGCCAGGTTCGGACTCGGATCCATATCATCAAGGTCTTCCTGGTATACCTGACTCGGTGTCAGGTATACAACTTCTTCCTGACTCAGAACGGTATCATAGATCCTGAAGTTGTCGATTTCACCGTTGAAGTTACCCATTTCCATATCCAGACCTGGGAAGATGAAGTTCTTCGTACCGCCGATCAGACAGGTATCAGTTTCGGCGTATGGTACGTTCGGATCACTATCGAAGCCACCGGCTTCAAGACCGTTGACATAGATAGTGGTGAATCCGTCTTCGCCTTCGCCTTCGTACACGATGGCAACACTGGCGGGAACTCCGGGTTCGATGAGACCACCGGCTGCACCAATCCAGAAGCGGTCAGCGACGAGCTCTCCTTCGTCTTCTTCAAAGATATCAGCAAAGAGAGCCAGGCTATGGGTCTGGCTGTAGCCGATGCACGGATCCTCAGCGATAGGATCTTCCTCGCCGCCGAGAGGCGTACGGGCTACACCGAACACAACACATGTCTGCGAGACGTTGACGTCAAAGGCAACCGTAACCGGTTGACCGGCGCCAGCAAACAGCGTAGGAACATTCGGAACGCTCACGCCGTTGACCTCGCACGGGTCGTCACTGTTGGCGATTGACAAAACACCGCCGCTCACAACACCGCCGCTTCCGACCGCGGTACCGTCGTTATTGTTACCGGAGCTGTCGCTCAGGTCGGAATTGAACAGGTATTCGACTACTAAGTTGGCATCATCCGGCGCAACGCCGACGATGTTCACGTCCTCTGCCAGCCAGTTGTTGGTAATAATCGCAAGGTCATCCGCGTCGACCCAGCAGTCGCCGTTCAGGTCGTTGGAAAGCTGCGTATACGCCGGTGCGGTAACAGCACCTTCTTCTTCCAGCGGACAAAGCGGACCGCAGCGCTGCAGCAGGTCAAAGTACACGTTGATTTGGCTATCTTCAACGGTATCGCCGTAGACACCCAGTCGGACTTCATCAAGGTCGCACGGGTCACCGCCCTGATCGGCAATCTCATCAAGCGCCACATAGAAGACCGCCCAGCACGGGTCAGTCACATCACCGGTATAATCAATCATCGCATTACCGGCACTGGAGACAAACGTCATGTACATATTCTCGTTGTAGGGGGCGTCGGGAATCGGAGGATCTGTCTCACTCGAACGGTACGCTATCGCGACGGAGCTTGCCCCTTCGCTGGTCAGATCCAGGTTGCTGAAGTCGGTACTGTTGCTGGTATAGTCATCGGCTGTTCCCGCGGGATCGATAAAGAGCCGTGAGAGGTTGACCTTCATGGACTGATTACCGTCGAAACGCAATTCTTCTGCGGCGCCCTGACCCGTATCGACTAGGGCATTCTGCACAGCGTTGTCGCCGCCGAGAGTATCGTAGTCTTCCCAGTGCGTGCCTAAGTCATTCGTGCTGGTATAATCCTCGAAGTTGTCTATCGTTCGGCAGGGAGCGGTGCTGAAGAACCAGTGCTCGCTCTCAATCGTGCCCTGGACATTGACTTCCTCGACATACCACTCGTAGGTCTGGCTGATGGCCAGTCCTGTCGGTGAGAAGCTGTTCGCGTCGGCGCCCAGGCCGGTATCAGAGTCAACTACGTTGTCCTGGTCGTCAAGGACATAGACGTTCTGGGTTGCCCCGTAGCCGTCGTTCTCCCAGAGCAGTTGGATCGTACCGGGATCGACGTCTTCTTCTTCGTTTTCCGGGCTAATCAGGTACGCAAAGCCCCATTTGACAAAGCTGAAAATCGGGCCTTGATAGAAGCACGGATCGCCGGGTACATTCTGGTCGTTGATGTCCACGGCCCAGTAGTAGGTCACGCCGGGCAGAGTGGTGATGCCGGTATCGACGCAAATCTGGTCGTTGGTATCGACATCTTCGAAAGCACCGAGGAAAGCACTATCACAGGCATCCCGTACTTCATTTTCGACGTCACTGAAATAGACGTAGAAGTCAAACGGACCCTTGAGGTTAGGATCGGCACATGGATCCATGATAAGTGAGTTATCCGGCGGATAGAAGCAAAGCGTGTTCACATCACAGGGAACGTGCTCTTCACCGTTGAAAGGACTCGGGTCGCTGACTTGCTCAACGCCGCGCCCTTTGCAAGGCGCATCCGGCCGTTCACCTTCGAGGTGCCAGATAAAGTCCACAATGACCTCATCGAAATAAATATCAGTGTCCGAATCCATGCCCTGGATGATATGGCAGTGAGTCGCAATCTCAAGGTCCGGATATTCATCCGCGTCGAATTCCTCCTGATAGGTATGCAGCACCCAGTCACCCTCGAGTTCTACCACTTCAATCGGGTCGGGGAATTCCAGACCGCCGCCGTAAAAACCGATGGTTTCTGGGTCCTTGTTGTATGGATCCTCTGGATCTACATCCCAGATTTCCAGGCCCATTTCCGTCGTCCCGGTCTCGGACTGGAATACGTACTGGACGTATTCGGTCAAATGTACGAAATAGGGATCCTCGCCCTCAGGTCTTTCCGGCAGAGGCATGACAAGACTTTCCTCTTCTGGTCCGTCGAGCAGCATAACGCCGCTTCGGCCTTCGTAATCGCCCTGCCATTGAAACGCATCAACATAGTAACGGAAACCGAATACGGGCGGGTCAGCTAAGGATGCCGGTTCATAGGAATAGTCTTCCGGCTCGTCTACCGGATCAGTTCCGCTGGGTCCTGTCCACCATTGAACCCAGCCTGAGTTGTCGCAGCCGACCCAGGGAGCTGGCAGGATGTCTTCCTGTGCCCAGACCGTGTTCACAAGGAACATCAGGGTAATTAACAATACAATTCTTTTACACATAATACTCCTCCTTTAAAAACTATAAGAGTATTTTCGCCGGTATACACTACCGGCACGTCATTGTTTAATACAAGCCACAAAACAATTAGCCTTCACC